>ENA-ORDI01000255-ORDI01000255.1-marine-metagenome-genome-assembly--contig:-NODE-255-length-38517-cov-6.726665_pt1 | contig 38517 bp, 31 predicted proteins | sample MGYA00248628_ERZ508525 | MGnify/ENA primary metagenome ERZ508525 (study PRJEB26195, sample SAMN05422138) | marine metagenome | isolation source: East of Porto Seguro, South Atlantic Ocean | place... | reverse complement strand
TAAAACACTTCTGATGGCTGGGGGTGCGCAATTGAAAATTTCGAACCGTGTCAGATCCTAACAGAAGCAGCACTAAGATTTCGTAGATGTGCCGCATACCTCAGCCTCTCTTCATTAAACTGGAATCCCTTTCATGTCTTATGTTGTGCTGGCGCGCAGATTACGCCCTTCCCGCTTCGAAGATTTAATTGGACAGGAAACCGCGTCTCAAACTTTGCGCAACGCGGTACTGACAGACAGAGTAGCACATGCCTTTTTGTTTACCGGTTCACGTGGAGTTGGAAAAACGAGTGCGGCCAGAATTTTGACACGGGCGCTGAACTGTCTGAATCCGGACAGAGGTGATCCTTGCAATACCTGTGAAAATTGCGTAGAAATAAATCAGAATGCGTCACCGGATGTTTACGAAATTGATGCTGCTTCCAACCGTGGAATTGACAATATTCGTGAGTTACGTGAAAACGTAAATTATGTACCGGCAAGATGTCGTTACAAAATATATATCATTGACGAGGCACACATGCTCACGCTAGAGTCTTTCAATGCATTGTTGAAAACTTTGGAAGAACCTCCACCGTATGTGAAATTTATTTTTGCAACCACAGATCCGCACAAGGTTCCCCAGACCATTATTTCCCGCTGTCAACGTTACGATTTTTTAAGAATTCCGGTAAAAACGATGGTGGATTTTCTGGAAAAAGTCGTCCGGAATGAAAAGCTTGAACTGTCCCGCAAGGCATTGGAAATGATCGCGCGCAATTCGGTTGGCGGAATGAGGGATGCTTTGACCGCAATTGATCAAATTCTCAGCTTTAGCGGAACAACAGCTTCTGATCAGAAAGTGGCACAGATTCTTGGCATACTGGACAGCGAATCCCGTTTTGCGTTTACAGAGGCACTGCTCAAAAAAAATGAAGCCGATGCTTTGCGCTATTTTCAGGAACTGCAGGAGCATGGACATGATTCTCATGATATTTTATCAGACTTGTTGCAAACAATTAAAACAACCGCGCTTGTACGAACACTCGGCAAAACACCGGCGCTGTTCCAGGAGATTTCAGCTGATGATCTGGAAGTCTTTGCGACTTTAGCCAAAGCGGTAAGCGCAGATGAATTACAGCAGATATTTCATATTTTACTGGAACTGGAAGAACAGATGAAGCGCAGCGCTCATTCAAAAATTTGTTTTGAAATGGCAATTCTCCAAATTTCATCGATTGAGCCTTTGGTCGGTCTTCCGGAAATAATCAGTGGAATACAGAGTATTCGCAGCGGAGAACCGCATGCAGATGAAAATACCAAAAATTCCGCATCAGCAAAAGTTGAAGAGGCAGAATCCGCGGTTTCCGGAACAGCTGATTTGAAACAAAATCCGCAACATTCTATTCCTGGCAAATCCGGATATACAAAAAAACATGCGGGCGCCTCTGTTATCAGAAATATTTTGAAGTCCGGAACAAAAGAACCGCATGCTGAAGTTTCCACACCAGCAAAGAAAGTTGATTCCGTTTCGGAAACTCTTGAAACGAAAGTAAAAGCTGCTGAAAAAAGCAGTGTTTCACCTGCAAATGAAGATAGTATCTATGTTGCGGAAACCTCGGTTTATCATGAGAAAACTGAGGAAAATGAAAGTTTGACTAAAGTAAGATATCCGGAAACAACTACGGAAATAACTCCGGAAACATCTGCGGAAACAACTCCGGAAATAACTCCGGAAACATCTTCTGAAACAACTCCGGAAAGATCCGCGGAAACAACTCCGGAAACAGAAAATGTAACTCAAGTAATATCTGCGGAAACATCTGAGGAAACAACTCCGGAAACAAACGTTGTAAAGCAAAATGCGTTTGAAAATGAAAATCAGTCTGTTCAGCAAAATATTGCAGAAACGGCTGATAAACCGCCAAGAGAGTGGACAAAATTTTCTGTTGAGGTTCAAAAACAATCTCCAAAACTTGCGAGTTTTATCCGCAATGCTATTCCTCAGAGTTTAGCCGGATCACAATTGAAGTTAGCTTTCAAAAGTGGAAACTATGCTAAGATGCTCACTGAAGCAAATCGAAATTTACTGGAAACTATTGCCACAGACTGGTGCGGTCACGCCGTTCACGTGAGTTGTGAAATAACACTAGCAGTGACTCCGCAGAAAACTATAGCCGAATATGAACAAATTCTTTTGGAGCAGTCAAAAGAATTAAAACGAAAAAATGCCAGGGAATTTCCGCTGGTAAAGGATATTCTAGCTGTCTTTACAAACAGCAAAATTACCGCAATTGAATTTTCAAATACGTGAAGTTGATGAAAAAACACTTTTTAAAAGCTAAAAACATAATTTTAAACAAAGGACTACACAATGATTGACATGAACGAAATGCTGAAAAAGGCACAGGAACTTTCTGAATCCATGAAGCAGCAGCAGGAAGAGTTGGCTAAACAGACATTCTCTGTTTCAGTTGGTGGAGAAATGGTAAAAATGACTTTCAATGGCAAACAGGAAGCAAAAAGTATTGAAATTGATCCTGAAGTTGTAGATGTGGATGATATTGAAACTCTACAGGATTTGATTCTTTCGGCAGTCAATGAAGGACTCAGACAAAGTCAGAAAAATATGCAGAATTCCCTCGGACAGCAAATTGGAAAAATGACTGGAGGAATGGATTTCTCAAGTTTGCTTAATCCAAAATCATGACTGTTTAGAATTGAGCAATGGGAATCTGGCGTTTGATCGAGGACATTCCGCGTTCGGGCAGTTTCAATATGGCGGCAGATCAAGTGCTGTTAGAAAATTATGTCCGTGGTGATCATCCTGTTTTCAGGATTTATGATTGGGAATGTCCGACTCTTTCGCTGGGCAGGAATGAAAAGTTGGATAAGTACATTGATCTGGAGTCCTGCAAGAAACTCGGAATTCCTGTCATCCGCCGTACAACAGGCGGAAAAGCTGTTTTACATGGAGGTGACCTGACTTATTCTTTAGTCGGCGGAGTTCTGGATCAAAATTTTCGCGGAGGCGTGCTGGACAACTACCGTTATCTGGCACAAGGATTTTACGCCTTTTTCAAGAAATTGGGGCTTAAACCGGAATTGCAGGAAGAAAGTCCGCAAAAGGAAAAAAGCAATACGCACGTTTGTTTTGCGGAACCGTCTGCGTATGAAATTTTGGTAGAAGGGAAAAAAATTATCGGCAGTGCGCAAAGAATAAGAAATATACGCCGTCCGGATTCCTCATCCGCAAGAGTCTTTTTGCAGCACGGTTCCATTCCACTCAAAGATTCAGTTCATCTCATTGCTAAAATATTCCCTTACGTTAGTGAAGTTAACTTGCGGCAGGAAATGCATTCGCTGGAATCTGCCGGAATCTATCCGGAACTCTCCAAAAAGGAATTACGACTGCTGCTTCTTGGAAATCTGCGGGAAACATTTGAGATAGAATGGGTACAACGGGGTTGGAGTGAAGATGAACTGAGTTTGATTGCAGAGCGGCAAAAGGATTTTCAAGCAGTTTTCAGAGCCATTTGTACATAATCAGTGCATCCACGTAGCCCAAAGTTGGGTGCTGAAAGGCCTTCGTTATTTTGCCCGCAGTTTCAAATCCCAGCTTGCTCCATAAGCGGACAGCCTGCTCATTACTGACGACAACTAGATTGAACTGCATGCCTTTGTAGTTCAACTCTCTGGCAACTTTTTGTGAATGTTCACACATGAATGTGGCCAAACCCTTCCCTCTTGCGTCAGCTGAAACCATATAACCGCAGTTGCAGACGTGGCTACCTTGTCCGGATTGATTTTGTTTCAAATAATATGTGCCAAGAATATGTTTGTTTTCCAGACAGACGAAAGTTTTTTGCGGTTCTTTTATCCAAATCCTGAAAGCTTCTTCTTTACTGGTATTCCTGGGATAAGGGTAGGTTTCGCCTGCGGAAACAATTGGTTGAAAAATTTTCCAAATCTGTTCAAAATCCTGTTTTAAGGCCTTCCTGATTTCTACCATGCAATTCTGTTTTAGCTGAAGAGATTAAACGCGCGCCAGAGCATTCCTGCCGCCAGTAATATCAGCAAAAGCCCCATTCCAAAATCAATCCGTTTGGCGTTGCTTCTCAGACCTTCAACGAGCGCTCCTGAGGAAGTAAGCAGAGCAACAAGACAATACCAGATTGTATCAATTCCGCCAACTGTTGAGACGATTAGCATTTGTTCTGTGAGTGCTGCGTCGGGTTGTACAAACTGACTGAATAGCGCCAAGAGCCACGCTGCGATTTTGGGATTCAGGAAAGCAATTAAAAAGCCTTCAATAAATCCCTGGCGCCCTGTGACTTTAGAGTGGGATGTTTCAAAATTGCCATTTTCGTGAGTCAGGGCTGTGATGATCATTTTTGAGCCGAGCCAGATTAAAAAAATAGAACCTACTATTTGGGCAACAAGGAAAAAATGAGGAATTGTTTTGAAAATTGTAACCAGTCCTGCAACCGCAATTAGCGCATAGAACGTGATGCCAAGACCGTGGCCGATTCCGGTCAAAACTCCCTGCTGTCGTCCTCCGGAAACTGAGTTTCGTAAAATTACCGCAAGGCTAGGGCCTGGAGACATTGCTCCCATGATACAGATTAGAGCCAGTTGACTCCATTGTGTAAAGTCCACTTAATTTATCCTGCTAAATATTTTAAGACGACATCATAAATCGTTTCCTCAACAAAAACTAAAGCCATGTGGCACACCATTATTTTTATGTCTCAAAGCAGGTGATGAGGATCAACATCAACCTGAATTAACTCATCACGTCTTATTGAAGTAGGAGTTTCAAAAACTTGTTTCAGCAAGCGAGAAAGAGGTCGTACACTGTCTGCTTTCAGCAAAAGTTGCCAGCGGAAACGGTTACGCAATTTTTTCATAGGAGCTTCAATTGGTCCAATTATTTTAATAATTTCGGCAGTTTTAACTTTGCCAGTTGAATCGGAAAGAGCACCGTGTCTTTTGTTTGAAATAATCATTTCAATTTTTTCGGCAAGTGCCCTGGCGATACTTTCCGCGCGTTCTTCACGCGGACTGCTGCAGACAATCATTGTCAGCGAATGAAAAGGCGGCATCCGGAGGTTTTGTCTACGTTCCAGTTCAAGCTCCCTGAAGTTTGCATTGTCGTGTTCTTTGGCACAAAGTAAACTGTGGTGCCTGGGATTATGAGTTTGAATCAACACTTCACCCGGTTTGGAACCTCGTCCAGCGCGTCCCGCAACTTGTGTCAATAATTGAAATGTGCGTTCACTTGCGCGGAAATCCGGAATGTTTAGCGATAAATCAGATAAAATTACGCCCACCAAAGTTACTTCCGGAAAGTCATGTCCTTTGGTTACCAATTGTGTACCAATCACAATATCAACTTCATGTCTGCGGATACGATCATGCATTTTGGAGAGTGCGTGTTTGCCATGCAATGTGTCGCGATCCATCCGTAAAATACGCGCGTCTGGAAAAAACATTTTGAGATTTTCCTCAACTTGTTCTGTTCCGGTACCGATAATTTTTGGGGCTTGATCTGTGCCGCAATCCGGACATCTATTTTGTAGTGGTTTAACAAAGTCACATTGATGACAACGGACTTGGTTTGCTCCTTGATGGTAAACTAAACTCAAACTACAGTTGGGGCAAGTGTAAGTAGTTTCGCACTTTGAACAACGTACCAAAGGCGCAAATCCGCGGCGATTCAAAAATACAATACTTTGCTCTTTTCTCAGTAGGCGTTGACGGAGCGCTTCTACCAATTCACTGGAAAAATATGGACTGCCTTTCTGGCTTGGTACAGTTTTCATATCCAGAAGTTTCACTTGTGGTAATTGTCCTTGATGGATACGTGCTGTTAAGCGTAAAAGCTCATATTTAGAATTGATTACATTGTTTGCGGATTCCAGTGATGGAGTGGCTGAACCAAGCAATACTGTCGCACCTGTTTCATATCCACGAAAAATAGCCACATCTCGTCCATGGTAACGTGGAGTCTCGCCCTGTTTGTATGAAGGGTCGTGTTCTTCATCTATCACGATCAGTCCCAAGTTTTTCAAAGGAGAAAAGACCGCGCTACGGGCGCCGATTACAATTGTTGCAATTCCGTTTCGTACTCTCGACCATTCATCAAAGCGCTCACCGTCATCCATTCCACTGTGTAAAACTGCCACAAGGTCACCGAAACGTGAACGGAAACGGTTGACCAACTGTGGAGTCAATGAAATTTCGGGAACCAGAATCAAAGATGATTTTCCCAATTTAAGTGCGGCACGTACCGCATGCAGATATACTTCTGTTTTTCCGCTGCCAGTGACACCTTCCAGTAAAAATGTACGGTAAGTGCCTTTGTTAAGTGAATCGGAAACTTTGTTAAAAGTTAAATTCTGTTCCTGATTTAAATCCAGAAATGCTTCTATTTCAGGCAAACCTCCTTCCATAAATCGACGGTAAACCCGTTTTTCAAAAAAATCAACGAAACCTTCCTCTTTTAGTTTCTTGATGATTTGTGAAGGAGCATTGACTCTGGTTTGAATTTCACTCCAGCAAATCTGCGGATTTTCTTTTAAGATTTCAAATATTTGCTGTCGTTTTGTTTTACGTCGTTTTGCAGCAGTTTTATCATCATCAGTTTTGAGCAGACGTATCCAACGTTCCATTTTTGGTTTTGTCTTTTTCCCCAGCAACACCTGAGTTGAATGAATATAGTCTTTGGCAAGCCAGTTCCGCAGCAGTTTTTGGTCATGTTCATCAGGGTTGCACTGAATCCATTCCTGCTGTGTCCATGATTGTTGGGTATCAAGCAGACTAAGTGGTTGTTTGCTCAGCGTGTCCAGACCTGGAAGTGAGGTTGTTTGGGGAGTAAAAGTTGTACGTAAACGCAGGGAAAGTCCACCGGGAATCGCGGCATTCAATGTTTCACCCCAGGCACAAAAATAGTATTCAGAAGTCCACTTGCTAAGTTTCAGCATTTCTGCTGAAAACAGCGGTTCCTCATCAACCAGTGTTTCTACCAGTCTCAATTTGGCAAATTCTGAATGTTCCTTTACACCAACTACAACACCACCTTTTTTTTGTACGCCAAACGGCACAAGTACTTGTAAACCTGCTTCAGGAACACGGGCAAGATTATCCGGCCAGCGATAATCAAAAGTCTTACGAAGCGGTAAATTCAGGGCAACTTCAACGATCATTTGTTATTTCGGCACTGCTTTTAAGCAAATTAGCGGAATATCTCCGGTGCTTTTCAAGCTATAATTTCCCATTCGCACCGGTAAAAACAAAGCGTCTTCATGATTCAAAATTACGGGCTGACCGTATTCCGGAATCACGGTAGCTTGTCCGGAAATGGTGATTAGCAAATGGTATTTTCCGTCGAGTTGATCATGCCAAATCTGTTCAGAATCCAAAGAAATACGGTCTGCGGTAAATTGCGGAAAATCAACAAAACGCTCCACCAGTATTCCTGCCGATTTGTGTAGTTTTTCCAGTTGAGGTGCTTGATAGATTTCCGGAAGCATTTTGTTTAAAGCGTCTTCGGTATCCCAATGATTTTGGGTTAGAACTTTTTGCGCAAACATTACAATAAGACGTTCATAATGCGGTGTTTGAAATTCTATGACCTTGATTCCATGTCTTAAAGAGTGCATTTGAAAAACAGGAAAGCTGACAATGTCCCCTACTTTTACAGACAAGTCACCCACAAAATCAGCTGCTTTCTCTCTGAGTTCAATTTCCTGAACAATCAATTTGCTGGAAATAGTTTCTTTTGATTCATCTATTTGACGGCGTGTTTTTTCGTATTCAGCAATTGCTGTTTTAAAATCTTTGAGTAGAAATTCTGACCATTTTGTTCCGTGTTTTGCTTGATATGCAGAAATTTTATTTGGATGCAATCCTGCCTTGATGATGCCTGTTCCAGAGGGCCAGGCAGTTTTGTCAATTTCTGTCACAACATAAACTTCCCATTTTTCTTCATGCATTTCATAATACAAATCTCCCAACACATCATCCGCGACAGGATTTAGTGTTTTTAACAAAATCAAAGTTTCAGAAGAGTCCGCAAGAAGTTGTTTTTTAAAAAGACTCAATGCATATGGCAACTCTGTTTTTCCATATTCGTCTGCGACCTTCACCACACCACGTTTTTCGACTCCGGTATACCATCCCTCATGTCCCCATGGTTTTGGTATATTTAGGACTTCCAAACTTAAAGCTTGTTCCGGATTGATGATGACACACTGCCTGTTTTTTGCTACAGCTTCGAGTGGAGCATCATGGTTTTGTGTTATTATTTCCTGAAGAGTTTCCGTATCAAGCATGTTTTTCCAGACACAGCCACGCATTTTTAGTGTTGCTTGCTGATTTTTTTGATATACGTTGTTGTTCTTAATCTCAACCAATTCCTGAAAACCAACAGTCTTGGAGTTTCCACTCCAGGATTCGATTCGATTTCTTTCAATCAGCAGCAGGAAGAGTTGAATTTCAGGCAGCTCAATTTCTGAAAATAAATAGTCCGCGATTTGTCCTGCGTCCGGAAGTTCATTTTCTAGGCAGTCTTGAAGATTGAGTTGAGCAAACCAAATTTTTGATTCGTCTGCAACATCCAGCAGGTGGGATTTTTCCAAACAGGAAAACAAATTATATTCAGCAAGTTCAGCAATGGTCATCGTTCAATCAGCAAGCAGTTCAGGACAAATTATGGCATTTTGAAAAGCCTCGGCGGTTTCAACTGAAATAGGATTCAGCAGTTTAGACAGTGTCTTTATTTCCTGCTCCGGAATTGGGTAAGGTGTTGAAAATGAAAGAGAAATATCTTTCGATAGTATGGTGGCAGAATCTTGGTTTTGCAGGACGATTTTGTACAAATATTCGGCAGCAGCAAGATTAGGGTTTAGCAAAGTGATATTGCTGAAACCCTCCTGTATGAAAGCATCTTGAAAGAGACTTTCACGGTAAGAGTAGTGAGTACAGCCAAGATATGCGATCAATGGCGAGTTGGAATCAGCAGTCAATTTTTGCAATGCTTGCCTTACCCAGTGTCTTATACTTTCCGCAACTTTTGATCCTTCCGGATCATTTGAAATCTGGGTTGCTAATTCCGGACATGCCTGTGTGATAATTCGCTTTTCCGCAATTCCATTTTTGTAAAGTTCGTGCTGAATCGTTTTTGCTCGAATTGTTGTGGGAGTAGCAAAAATTAATGCAGTTGTCTTTGAATTTTGATTCAGACTTCCCAAAAGCTGCTTGTTTCCAATTGAAAGAATACCGTCGATTTTAAGCTCCGCATTGCTTTGAAACTGTAATTCTTTCAAAAGAACAGACAATGATCCACAAGCAACAAAAATGTAATCTGGCACAAAAAGTTTTTTTGTATTATTTAGTATTTTATCAAATGTTTCAATCTGTTCCGTGCTGCCGGACATGGAGTTGTAACCACGTTCATTTGAAGGCACAGCGTTTACGTAGGTGATGTTTAAATTGTCTACAAGATTGGCTGAATTTCCGGAAGATGCACGATCTTTCAGGAACCGCATCAGCTGCGCAAAAACGGAAAGTCCGCCAAGTCCGGAATCCGTGATAACAAGGTTCATGCTGAAATAGTTTTGCAGGGTGATAGTGCTAAAATAATCCATTTCACCATAGCCCTAGAGCATTCTAAACTCAAACTAATAGTGTTTGATTACTGATTGCAGTTTCTTTAGGGATTCTTTTGCCGCACCAAAAAAATGGGGGCAAAAAAGAATAATTTGGCAGGTAAAACTGCCGACCTCTCTTTTGAAGAAACGGTCGGCAGACTTTAGTTTAAGCTGTGCTAAACAGTTTGTGCTCTGACTTAAACGTCTTTTATACTAAGTTGGATTTTTCCTCGTCTGTCAACTCCGGTTGCTTTGACGGTGACAATATCACCTTCTTTACAAACATCAGTAACTTTTTCGACTCGGCCTTCTGCAAGATTAGATATATGTACCAGTCCTTCTGTACCTGGGAAAACCTCAACGAACGCGCCAAAGTCCATTACTTTCTTGACAGGTCCGGTATAAGTTTCGCCTATCTCAATTGTACGAGTAAGGTTTTTTACAATCTCCAGTGCATCATCCACTGCTTGATGGTCACGTGACATGATCGAAACAATGCCGTCATCATCAATATTAATTTTCACACCGGTTTTCTCGACAATGCTCTTAATCATTTTACCGCCAGGTCCTATGACAGTACCGATTTTATCCTGCGAGATTTTATGTGTGATAAAGCGGGGAGCATAAGTTGAAAGTCCGCCGCGGGATTCTTTCAGTGCTTCAGCCATTTTTCCTAAAATATGCATCCGGCCTTCACGTGCCTGCATTAAGGCTTGCTCAACGACTTCACGTCCGAGTCCCTTAATTTTAATATCCATTTGCAGGGCCGTGATTCCGTTTGCTGTACCGATAACTTTGAAATCCATGTCGCCGAGATGATCTTCATCACCAAGTATATCTGAAAGAATCACGTTGTTTTTTCCGTCACTGATCAGTCCCATGGCAATACCCGCGGTTGCTTCCTTGAGAGGCACTCCCGCATCCATCATAGCCAGTGAACCGGCGCAGACAGTAGCCATTGAAGACGAACCATTTGATTCAAGAACTTCAGAAACAAGTCGAATTGTATAAGGAAATTCAGCTTTAGTTGGCATGACCGGAGTCAATCCGCGCTCTGCCAGAGTACCGTGTCCAATTTCCCTGCGTCCAGGTCCACGTGGAGGTCGTGTTTCTCCAACACAAAAACTTGGGAAGTTATAGTGCAGCATGAATCTTTTGAAAGAAATGCCATCCAGTGAATCGATCATCTTTTCATCTTCACGGGCACCAAGTGTTGTAACAGCGAGTGCCTGTGTTTCACCACGTGTGAACAAGGCAGAACCGTGTGTTCTGGGCAATACTTTGGTTTCACAGGTTATTGGTCGAATTTCTGTCGGCTTTCTGCCGTCTATACGAATTTGATCTTTAATCAAACGTGCGCGCATTTCATCTTTTTTGATGTCAGCAAATATTTGACCAAGCTCTTTTGCCGAATCTGTATCAGGTGAATCACCAAGTACTTCATTGCAGACTTCGTCGCGTAATGTGTCCAATCTTTCGTAGCGCTCAATTTTATCTTTGATGCTGAGAGCATCACGCAAACGTTTTGGTGCAATTGCTTCAATTTTAGCTTTTAGTTCAGCATCTACCGGTGGAACTGCAACAGTCCGTTTCGTCTTGCCAACACTCTGCATCAACTCTTCCTGCATTTCAATAATTGGCAGAACTGCTTCCTGTCCATACCATAATGCATCCAGCATCACAGATTCGCTAACACCGCTTGATTCACCTTCAACCATTAAAATCGCATCTTTGGATGCGGCCATAAAGATGTTCAATTCACTTACTTCCAGTTCTTCAGGACTGGGATTTGTTACAAATTTGCCATCAATTCGACCGACTCTTACACCACCCAGAGGATTGTGAAAAGGAATGTCTGAAATGGCCAGTGCCGCAGACGCGCCGTTCATTGCGGCTACATCAGATGGATGAATAAGATCATGACTTAAAACGGTTGCCGCAATCATTGTTTCTGCTAGGTAATGATCTTCAAAAGCAGGTCTCAATGGCCGGTCAATTATTCGTGAAATAAGTGTTTCGCTATCGGAAAGACGTGCTTCACGCTTTAAGAAACCTCCAGGGATTCTACCCGCAGCATAAGCTTTTTCAACATAAAAAACAGAAAGCGGGAAAAAATCCGCGCCTGTTCCTGATCCCTTTGCCGCAGTTGCAGCAACAAGTACTACTGTGTCACCGTATGTAACTAATACGGATCCATTGGCCTGTTTGGCCATTCTTCCGGTTTCCATCTTCATAGTGGCCGGACCAAATTCTCTTTCAACAATTTTCATTATACTCCTAATTATCAACGTTCTACCGATTCAGAATGAGGCCAATGCCTTTTTCATATCAAACTGTCGGAATTCTTAAAATGGTAACATGCCCGCATCTCTTTTTTCTGCCCCATACAATTCACTTATAATCCTGTTTTTTGCCAGATGGCTTCAGGATGTTTCAAGAAAAAATTTCTCAATGAACAAGAATGGGAAACAAAAAAATGATTAGCAGACTTCATGCTACAGAATACGGGGGAAATGAAATGGTGCAAATTGGCATTTGCCAAAAAACACCATGCAGAAGACCAGCCCCCGTGGACAAGTCCTCTGAGAAGTTTTACTTGAGTCACTTGACGCGGATCTTGAGTTGTTTAGAAAGAGCCCCGTGACTGTCAATATTTCTCTTTTTGAGGTAACTCATAAAATTACGTCGTTGCCCCACAAGTTTCAATAGACCTCTTCGTGAACTAAAATCTTTGGGCTGACTACGTAAATGTTCAGTCAATGACTTGATACGTTCCGACAATAATGCGACTTGCACCTCTGTAGAGCCCGTATCGGCATCGTTTTTTCCGAACTTATTTACAATTTCGACTTTTCGGTTTTTTGTTAACATATAAAATAATCTTCTTTATAGCTAAATACTTTTGATGGTTTAAAATAATAGACGTCATTTTCCCACATTACACTGCCGATAGCAACCAAATTGTGGTCACAATCCAAAACTTTTGTCGGAAGAAGATTTCTTTCCGCAGAAAAATCAATTTCTGAGGTCATTTGTGTGTGTTGCATAACCTCAAGTGGCGCTGAAACTTCAACTCGACGTCCGAATTTTATGGAAGTTTGCATCTCTAAATCAGCATAAACTGTGTAAAGGTGATTCAACAGTTTTAATGGAGAAATCCAGGGTACATCAGTTTCGTTCTCTATTTTTTTAAGTTCCTCTATTGAGATTGAATTGTCAGTATTAAACCACTTTCCGCAAGCAAGTCTTTCCAGAGAAGTAAGATGTCCGCCAACTTTCAGTAAGCGCCCCAGATCATTTGCCATTGTGCGGATATAAGTCCCTTTTGAACAGCGTATCCGGAATTGTACGTATGGCAGTTCTACAGATTCAACTTCTACTTCGTGGAACGTTACTGAGCGGATTTTTTCCGGAACATTCAGTCCTTGCCTTGCCAGTTTGTAGGCCGGAACGCCATTAAATTTTGCTGCTGAAAATGCAGGGGTTTGCTGTTCCTGCTGGCCCAGAAATGAGTTTACCGCCTTAGTCACTTCTTCCGGATTTAAAAACTTGGTATCAAGGATTTCCGTGACCGTTCCTTCCGCATCATAAGTGTCAGTTGTTTCACCTAATTTACAAACCGCGCGGTAAGTTTTGTCTACATTATTGAAGAGGGGAATGAGGCGGGTCGCCTGTCCGAGGAATATGGGCAAGATGCCTGTTGCCATTGGATCCAAAGTGCCGAGATGTCCGACTTTTTTTTCTTGAAACTGTCGTTTTACAAAACGAACGACATCAAAAGAAGTCCAGCCTTTCGGCTTGTCGATACTTATGATACGCAAGAAACCCATGCTAATTTACTAAAAACCCGCATATTATTTGCCGGTTTCAGTATTGGTGTCAATTTCTGTTTCCTGGATCTCTGACTCTTTTTTCGGAAGAACGTTACGCAACAAAATTTCAATTTCATCACTGTAGTCAAATCCCGAATCGTACACAAATGATAATTGTGGTGTGTTGCGTGTTTTGAGAACTTTGCCCAATTGTCGACTGAAAAATCCTGCCGCATGGTTTAATGAGGCAACTAACTCTTCCTGACCTTCAGAGGGAAAAACCGAAACATGAACTCTTGCGGAAGACATATTAGGGGCTGCTTCCACTCTGCTGACGGTAACTTTTTTGAAACGAGGATCTTTGCTTTCGAAAAGAAATATTTCTGAAAGTCTTCGATGTACTAAAGTGCTAAAATTACTTCTTCCTGTTTTTTTCATGAGCTAACTTAAAGCCGCGCACTTTCTTCAATCTGTTTGTAGGCTTCCACGATATCACCGTTTTCAATTTCTGAAAAATCCAAAATCATGCCGCACTCATAATTCTGTGCCACTTCCTGGACATCATCTTTAAAGCGCTTCAGTGAGATGATTGAGCCTTCAAAAATGCTTTCTTCTTTTCTCAAGACTCGTACTAATGAATTCCGGAAGAGCTTGCCGTCTGTAACCAGTCCACCGACTACCATTCCATTTTTCCCTGCGGAAAAGACCTGACGGACTTCCAAGTGTCCAAGAACTTCTTCCCGAATTTCTGGCTCCAAAAGACCTTCCATTGCAGCTTTAACATCATCCAGTGCATTGTAAATTACATCATAAAGCCGTACATCAACACCTTCACTGGCACGAATTTCTCTGGCTTTTGCATCCATTTTCACGTTGAATCCGACGATAATCGCATCAGACGCAGAGGCTAATGTAATATCTGTTTCAGTAACATCACCGACGGAACAAAGTAGAAAACGTGGAGAAATTCGTTCATCACCGATTTGTTCAAGTGATGCTTTGAGTGCCTCAACGGACCCTTGAACATCTCCTTTTAAAATCAAACGAAGTTCATTTGCCTGTCCTTCTTCAATTTTACTGAAGAGGTTATCAAGACTGGTTTTCTGATCTTCACTAATTGTTTCAGCTCTCAGTTTGTGCTCACGTTCTTCAGCAATTTGACGTGCTTTCTTTTCATCTTCAAGAATAACAAATATTTCGCCTACTTCAGGCACATTGCTTAATCCGGAAATTTCAACAGGGATTGATGGACCTGCTTCTGTCATAGCAATTCCGCCCTCATCGAACATCGCCCGTATTCTTCCATGTATACTGCCCATTACAAAATAATCACCAATCTTGAGTGTTCCACGCTGAACGAGAACAGTACCGACAGGTCCCTGACCTTTGCGGACACGAGACTCAATTATTGTTCCACGCGCAAAACCTTTGGATGTTGCTTTGAGTTCCAGTATCTCTGCCTGCAAATGAATCATTTCCAGCAGTTCATCAATTCCTTCACCTGTTTTTGCTGAAACTTTGACAAAAATGGTACTTCCTCCTAAATCTTCCGGAATCAGTTCGTGACTTAGCAATTCCTGCTGAATCCTCATTGGATCAGATTCCGGACGGTCAATTTTGTTTACGGCAACAATAATCGGTACATCCGCGGCACGTGCGTGCTGGATTGCTTCAATAGTTTGAGGCTGGACTTTATCATCTGATGCAACAACCAGGATGACGATATCGGTAATATTGGCGCCTCTGGCACGCATAGAAGTAAAAGCTTCATGTCCGGGGGTATCCAGGAAAGTAACTCTATTTCCGCCTGCTTCAAGATGATATGCACCAATGTGCTGGGTAATGCCACCTGCTTCTCCGGATGCAATCCGGGTTTCTCGGATTTTATCAAGCAAAGATGTTTTTCCGTGATCAACGTGTCCCATGATTGTCACAATCGGTGCTCGCAATTCCAACTCAGAATCATCCGGCTCCTCTTCTCGGAGCAGATCTGACAACTCAAAAGTTTCAACTTCAACAGTCACATCAAAATCAGTAGCAATCAGTTCCGCCGTTTCTCCAGGAATCGTCTGGTTGATAGTGGCCATGATTCCGAGGGACATCAGTTTTTTCAAGATTTCAGGCACTTTTATCCCAATCAATCCTGCAAGTTCAGCTACGACAACTTGGTTGCCGATCCGGATACTCTTTTTACGTGGATTAAATACGTGCTTTGGAGCGTTCTGGTTTGTAATCCTTTTTGCGGCTTTAGCTTGACGTCGTCCTTGTGACTGGTCTTTCCTGCGGTGACGCGGTCTTTTTTCACGAAATAGATAATCTCTTTGACCTCCTCCACCTTTCCGGTTTCTGTCTGCATCTTGGCGGCGGAAATTTCTATTTTTATCTTGAAATTCATCTTCTTCAGAATGAGAGTGCTTGAAAAAAACCTTTTTTTTCTTTGATTTTTTTTCTGTTAATCCAGTTGTCTTTCCATCAACATCAGCAGTCTTTTTTGACTCATTTTGCAAGTTATCATCACCAGCTTGTTCTGAAGTTTTCTCTCTTAATGCAGGTGAATCACCTATGTTTTCCGGAATAGACTCCACTGACTCGGCCAGAGCTTGGTCATTTTGAAGTGAGCTTGTGTCAGTTGGAGGTTCTATAGATTTGTTTTCCTGCCGGTCAGATTCAAGGGTTTGATAGTTCTCTTCCTTAACTTCTGCATCAGGTGTAGTTTTTTCCTCTGGAGTGGCTTTAAAATCCTGAGACGATACGTTCTCTTCTTTCTTTTTCCTGCGGACTCTCCTTTTTGGTGTTACTTCAACAACATCTTCATCTAATTGTGATTTAGTTGAGATTGTGACAATTGCTGAGCTCTTACTCTTTTTAGTCTTTTTGACATCATCAGTCCCTCCTTTTTTTCTGACAGTTGACTTTGCACGGCGTATTCCTGTGGCTTTAGATGATTTTGACAAGACAATTCCACCAGCACTATTTGCCATTTTCCTAACAATATCAGCTTGTTCAACTGAAAGTTCAGAAAAATTACCTGTAACTGGAATTCCAGCTTTACGCATTTTCGTGAGCAGTTGCTTGGCGGGCATTTTTAATTCTTTTGCCAGTTCAAATACTCTTACTTCAGACATGAATTCCTTTGATTTTCTTTACAGATCTTATGATTCTACCACGTGCCATTTTCAATTGATGGATGCTGATGGTTTGTTTCTGATTATGCTTCAACTTTAGCTTTTGTTTTATCTTCTTCTTCGGAAACTTCGGCGACTTCAGTAACTTCCTCAACTTCCTCAACTTCTGCAACTTCTGCAACTTCTGCAACTTCGGAAACTTCTGCAACGTCTGCAACTTCTGTAACTTCTGTAACTTCTGTAACTTCTGTAACTTCTGTAACTTCTGTAACTTCTGTAACTTCTGTAACTTCTGCAACTTCGGAAACTTCCTCAACTTCGGAAACTTCCTCAACTTCGGAAACTTCTACTTCCTGATTTTCCGTGTTAGCAGCATTAGGTTCACTTTCATTGTCAGCATTTTCCTCAGTCACTTCTACCGAATTATCTGTGCTTGCATCACCATTTCCTCTTGTTTTTGCAAGTTCTTTTTCCAACTGTTCATCTATGGTGAGTTCTTCTTCTTCATTTGAAACAATATTGATTTTATAGCCGATTAATTTTGAGGCAAGACGTACATTCTGTCCTTTGTGTCCTATTGCAAGTGAAAGTTGATTTGGGGCGACGATTACATCTATTTGATTTGCTTCCTCGTCAATTTCAAGACTGTCAATTTCAGCAGGAGCAAGTGCGTTGCAGGTATATTGGTCAATGTCTTCGCTCCAACGTACAATATCTATTTTTTCGCCATTCAAATCATTTACAATTGTCTGCACACGGCTACCACGCATTCCTACACATGAACCAACCGGATCGACATCTTCATCGGTGGAATAAACCGAAATCTTTGCTCTTCGACCAGGTTCTCTTGCCGCATTGACAATTTTGACAATTCCATCAAATATTTCAGGAACCTCCATTTCAAACAACTTAATCAATAATCCGGGATGTGTCCGTGAAATTGTGAGTTGAGAATCTTTGTGTGGATTGTCATTTACGTCTAACAATAAAACTCTGACATGATCCCCAAAAGTAAAATTCTCACCGTAAATTTGCTCTCGTCTGAACAAATATGCTTCGACTTTATTTTGGAAACTAAAAGCCACACGACCATTCGGTTCAACCCTTATAACTGTTCCTGTTAAAACTTCTCCAATTTTATCAGTAAAAGTCTTAACGACCATTTGCCTCTCTGCTTCTTTTAAACTTCCAAAAATAATTGGACGTGTTGAATGAGCAATTCGCTGAAACTCTCGTTCGCTAATTTCATATTCGACTTCATCGCCGAGTCCTGCATCAGGATCGAATTCTACCACGTCCTCCATAGAAATTTCATTATTCGAATCTTCAACCAATTCAACGACTTCCTTGAAGTGAGATAAGTTTATTTTTCCAGTTTTCTCATCAATTTTACCCTCAATTTCGTGATAAGGAAGTTTTCGTTGAGCAGCCTGAATCAGCGACTCTTCCACTAACTTTATGACCACTTCATGGTCCAAACCCTTCTCTTTGGAAAAGTCCTTGATGATTTCAAATAAGTTCTCTTTCAAAATTTACCTTTTTTGTTTTACGTGTTTCGTTCAAAAATTCAATCAATCAGTCAAAATTCCAGTATTGGTTCAAGATTAGCTTTGGTAATCAGTGTAAACGGAATTACTATTTCAGAGCCATCGGTTTCCAGTCTCAAACGGATTTCTTTGTCTGTGCACTCCTCAAGGCTGCCGATTGCATTCTTCACGCCTTCAACCTTTTGTTGCAGTCGTACTTTAATTCTCTTGCCTGTAAAAGTCTTAAAGTGCTCAGGAGTTTTCAGCTTCCGGAAAATCCCAGGTGATGAAACTTCCAAAGTATAAGTCTCATAAGTGGGATCAGTGCTCTCCAGTATTTCCTGTGCAAGCTGATTTACGGCTACACAATCATCCATTCCAATTCCATGTGGACTGTCGATGAATAACTGAATAGTTTGCTCAGAACCCTGTCTGTTAATTTCGATATCTACGAGTTCATAACCTTTAGTTTCAATCGGTACAGCCAGCAGATTTAACAAAATTTCCTCAGTCCGGGCCATGCGATCCGCTTCGTTTTGAGCGAGCTGTAAAATAATTGATTAAAAGCTAACTCCCATTTTTATCAGATTTTTAGTGATTTGTCGATTTTTTTTTAGTCTTGGTTAAGCTTTTCGGCCTATGGTCAAGTAGTCCACAAGTTCTCCAAGCAAAGATTTGGCAGGATGATTGGGGAAATTTTTCAATGAGGAAGAAGCCAGAACAGCCTGTTTTTTGCAGTAATCAGCCGCGGCATCCAGAGCTCCCGTACTTTCAGCACGGGCGATACACCAATCTATATCAGCTTCAGAGACTTGTTCTCGTTCTTGTAATAAAATAGTTCTCACTCGCTCTGCGTCTTTTTCCGAGAGACGCTCCAACAGTTCAATAGTGATCAAGGTACGCTTTCCTTCGGCGATGTCACCACCACGTTCTTTGCCGTAACCACCCGCACCCGCGCTTGGTGCTTCTGTTTCACTTTTTTCTGTTAAGTTCAACAAATCATCACGAACCTGAAATCCGATTCCAATTGCTTCTCCAAAATCGCCGACTGTTTCCAACTCCGTTTCAGAAGCACCAGCAATCAATGCTCCGCACTGACAGGGACCTCGTCCGGAATACCAACCGGTTTTCCGGCCTATCATTTCTCGATATTCTGCACGATCAGGAAAAGTTTGTTTTGCAACCCAACCGATATCGAGAGCTTGTCCTTCAAAGGTAGCACGCATGACTTTGTTCAAATGGTGATGGATTCGCAAAGCCATTTTACTTTCCAAGCTTGCATGATTTTTCAGCAGTGTTTCGTGTACTAATCCCAACAAAGCATCTCCCGCATTAAGCGCAAGTGCGATTCCGTGCTGAAGGTGTAAAGCAGGTTTCCCGCGCCGCAACAAAGACTCGTCTTCAATGTCATCATGAATCAGCGCAAAATTGTGAAACAACTCAAGTGCAACGGCAGAATTCAGAGCGTCTTCCGGATCACCGCCAAATAACTCACAACAGAGCAAAACCAATGCAGGCCGGAAACGTTTTCCTCCACGATTCGGATAATCAAGCATTAAATCATATAGATACTCCTTTGGCTCTCCATCAGGAAAGCAGCGCAGAGTTTCTTCTCCAATCCACTCACTGGCTGCTTTTAGATAAGTATTTAATTCTGAATAATCGCTGGAAAGAATTTTCATTGAGTTTAATTTCGGTACGAAAAGCGGCAAATATATTAACGATTTAAGTTTGTTGTGATTAGAGCGATTGAAGTTTTGGAATACGAAAATTGTTTTTAATACGCCGGTTGGCCTGTTTGAGTTCCGCAACAGGTAAGACTACAGTCAGTCGATCGGAACCCGGCAGAAAATCTATCCGGTGAAATTCTGCTTCGGGAAATAAAAATGCTTCGCTCACATCTTTCAAGCGCTGTATCGGTCTACCGTTGATCTCCAGTACAATTGCGTTAGACAGTTTTTGATAGCCGATATTTAGTTTATCCGGAATAACTTGTGTCACTAAAACCACCCGTGGCGCGGACTCATCAGTTTTATTTCCAGACGTGCTCTCAATGATGTTATTATTTTTATTAATCATCACAGCCTCGTTTTGCTCCAAAAACAAACGCAGCCGAATAGGAGCGCGTGATCTCCAGTTTGCGCCCCACATTGAGAGGTAATTCAAGGTCAATTCCTGAAATAAAAATCCGCCCTGAATTATATAACGTGGAGGATGTCCTACTCTTTTCAAGGGAACAGTACGTCCATCTTCTTCATAGGCAGAAACTCTTGTCTGCAAAACTATTGATTTACCATCACGGATTACAGACAGTTTAAGCGAATCTCCGACTTTTAACTGATCCAAAAAAAGCAGATCAAACAGCGAAAGTCCCCATTCCGGATGTTGTATTTTCCCATCATGGGAAAGTGGCCATTTCCCTATTTTAGTCAAATAATCCCCGCGCATTAAAACATCTGCACCTGTTCCGTGAGGAAAAACTCTGCTGATCCAGATTCCGGGTTTCTCCGGAGGAATTTGGAAATAATCGGCTGTGCTGCGTTGCGGCAGCCTGCGCCAGCGAAAACCACGATGTGCTAAACTCTGGTATGGATATCTTCCCGCGTGTGCTAAAAACTCTAGCAGCATTTCTGCGGGCATGGCTTTGGCTTCACCAGAGCCTGTGTCAAGAATCATCCCTATGGTTTCATTATCCTGCAAAAGCGGAAATCCCTGTCCGCTTTTTGAAACTCCGCTCAGTTTCAAAAGTGGTAACCATGAATCACTTACATCACGGTGACCGACTGCCATGAGTTGTATTGTTCCGGACTCCATTTCCCACTCTTGAGCAGATTTTATTTTTAAAGAGTAAACATTATTTGGATCAGGTTTTTTCTTTGATTTTACCGGAGTCCATTCTACCGGACGGAGCTTGTCCCAAAATTCAGGATTTTCAATATTCAGCAAAGCCAGATTTGCTGCATAGTCCATGAGCACAAGCTTTGCTTGGAAAGGCTGTCGTATGCCTTTACGTGTTGCCTCTATCAGAGTCGCGTCGGCAACCATTTCCGCTGTTGTCAGCAGATGCAAGGTTTGCTTGGTGGGCGATCCCGCTGTTTCACTATTTTCTGAAACAGGCAAGCGGACAACCAGCGCCATTCCGGATTGTGTCCGGATTTCACGCTTTTCCCAGGGAGTGAGCCAGTCGTATGACTGCTGATATGATTTCAACAGAACCGCTTGCTGAAACCATGGTTCTATTGCTGGAGCTTCTGCCCTCAATACAGACGGCAAAACAAAAGACGCGCTAAACAACATCCAAGCAAAAAGATACAAAGTAAGTGTCTTTATTTTCATTGCGAACCTTTGTCTTTTTGAACAGAAATATTTGAACCGGCCAAAATACCGTAACGATCAAGAATTGTTTGCTGCTGCTCAAGGCTTTCCTTATAATCCAGCACCAAAGGCATCTTTTGCCATTCGCTTTCAAAGACAACATGACGCGTGTCTGCGGGCATGTCTTTCAGCATTTTGTCCAAATCCCTCAAAGTGTTGATGGATTTACCATTCAAAGTAGTGACGATAAAATTGTGCAAATTGGTGTAGCCGCTATTGACAGAGCTTGGTAAAACTCTTGTAATTAAAATTGCCTGTTCCCGTCGTGTTCGAGGTCTTTCAAGCTCGCGATACCAGTGTTCATAGGCCAGTGAGGGTGTCAAGTTTCCCGGAGAATGGATGTAATTACGATTCAAGGCCATGAAAACAAGTCCTCCAAAAATCAAATATTCCGGAAGTTCATCGTAGTTGTTACGCATTTCGGCGCCAAACGGTGGAGCTTTGAGGGTGAGAGTGAGGTTATGGAATTTCCCTTTGCGCCAAACTTGAATTTTAAGTAAATCACCGATTTGCCGATTTTCGGCTTCAATGAAAAATGTAACTTGCTGTTCGCCGTAACGTACCATTCCAGCGACGTCGATTTGCCCATCTTCGATTTTTGTCAGCACATCTCCGCTTAAAATCACTCCGTCTGCAGAAGAATGAGGAATGACCCTGTCAACAAGAATCCCGGAGCTGTTTTCCGGAAGTCCCAAATAATTTCGGAAATGAGGATTGATGAGCGAACTTGTTTCAACTCCAATTTCCGGAACTCCATCATATTTTCCATCTTTAATATCGCTGAGAAATCGTTTGATGAGCGGAACAGGAATAAAATAACCCACATCGTTCAGACGCAAATTAGATTGGAAGGCAACACCAACTGCTCTTCCGGACTGCGTTACCGGACCTCCGCTGTTTCCGGGATTGATTGCGGAGTCGGTTTGCACTAGCAGGTGTGAATCAATTCCCGGGTGGACATAGGTTCCGAACTCAATCCGTGAAACGACGCCTTCGGTACGCGACAATTCCTGGCCACCCATCGGATATCCATAAGCCCGGACTCTGCTACGTAATTCCGGAATTCCTCCTAAAACCAATGGAGTTAAATCTTGATAAAAATTTAGGTCACGTACTTTCAGCAAAGCCAAATCCGAGTCATGAGCAATTGCGACAACATCTGCCAAAAAAGGTTCCGGACTCGAAATTTTATTGACGAGCAGCATCCGGGAATTACTGACCACGTGCGCGTTGGTCAAAATGAAATCACCTTCAATCAAAAATCCGCTGCCCAAACCTCTGCTGGTGGGTTTCATTTTCCACGGAGATTTCCAGTCCGGACTTTGCTGAAAATTTATGATGCGAAAAACGGACTGCTCAATCATATCCGGAGAAGCCTGCGCAGACGTTATTGCGGCAGTCCAGAGGCAGACAAGGACAAAATATAATTTTACTTGTGAATGAAACATGGGTAATTGAAATAATTAAAAAATAGTGCAAAACAACAGAATGAAAATTTTCAGTTGCTATTAAACCAAAAACAGTAATATTCCTGTTCCCAGCACAATCCGGTAAATTACAAAAACAAGTGTGCCGTGATTGCGGAGAAAACGCAGCAATAACTCTATCGAAAGGTAACCTGTTACAAAAGCAGCGGCGATTCCTATTGCTAAATTTAAATAACCGTCACTGTTTGTTCCAAGCTCAATCAGCTCTTTCAGCTCATATAGACCGCTGCCAAAAATCGCGGGTAAACCCAGCAAAAATGAAAATCTGGCTGCGGCTTCACGGTTTAAGCCGACCATCAATCCACCCATGATGGTGGAACCGGAACGGGAACAACCTGGAATCAAGGCCAGTGCTTGTGTTAAACCAATTAATTGAATTTGTAAAAAACTTAATTGTTTGATGTCACGGTTACGCTGAGAAAGTCTTTCGGCAAGATAAAGAAAAATTGCCAGTACAATCAGTGCTGTTCCAATCACCCATAGTTCACGGGCTTCGTTTTTGATGAAATCCTTAAATCCCAAACCTAAAACCACAACAGGAATAGTACCTGCCGCAATGCTCCATGCCATGCGCGATTCCGGCGTAGCCAAAGGTTTACGTTTTAAGAGACCATCGATTGCTGCGTAAGAAAGCTGCCAAACGTCCTGACGGAAATAGAGCATCACCGCAACCAGAGTTCCAAGTTGAATTACTGCGGAAAATTCTGTTCCGGGATCTTGCCAGTCGAGCAAGTGAGGAACTATACGTAAATGTGCTGTGCTGCTAATCGGTAAAAATTCGCTCAATCCCTGAACGATGCCCAGAACGAGGGCTTGTATCCAATCCATCGGTTTTGTCAGTCTTAAAAAAATGTCTTTAAGTTAAAGTCAGAAAAAAAGAAAATCTGGATTTTGATTTTTGCCAGTTCAGTTTGCGGTGTCAAAAATTTTTTACAGGCAGATTAAAATCTACTCAGTTGAATTATCCTGTGTACTGCGTTAATAATCAATCTGTGAATGATTTAGACATGAATAAAGTAGAAAAAACAATAAAATAAAAAATTTACAATTTTACAGTCTGCTAATATTTTGCTGTTGTCGTTTGCCTTTTTATGCCTTACTTGTTAAACATGATGCTCAACAAACTAACATGAGGAGAGTTATGAAATTTGAAGGAATTTACACACCGATCATCACGCCGCACACAGAAAATGGAACCATAGACAAAGTTGCTTTTTCCGATGTTGTGGAGTTTCTGATTGGTTCCGGAGTACATTGCATTGTGGTTGGCGGTTCTACCGGAGAGTATTACGCCCAGACAAACGAGGAGCGCATTGAATTGATGAATTTCGCCAGCGAGGTAATCAATAAGCGTGTTTTACTGATGGTTGGAACCGGAGCGACTCGCACCGAGGAAGCCGTGATGTTTGCCAAAGAGGCAAAAAAAGCACAGGCGGACTTTCTGCTGGTTAATTCACCACCTTATGCTGTACCAACTGATTTGGAAAACGCACTGCATGCGCTGCAAATTGACAGAGCCGCGAATTTGCCGATTATGCTTTACAACTATCCTGGACGTACAGGAACAAATATGGGCGAGGAGTTTTTGAACGAGGTGGGAAAATCCACAAATTTCTGCGGAATCAAGGAAAGTTCCGGAGACATAAATCGTGTTCACCTGTTGGCTTACGACTATCCGAACATCGGGTTGTGTTGCGGCATGGACGATCAGGCGCTGGAGTTTTTCGCGTGGGGAGCAAAATGCTGGGTTTGCGCTGGTTCTAACTTTTTACCGAAAGTTCACATTGCCCTGTATGAAGCCTGCGTACTCGAAGGAAATTACACAAAAGGACGCCGAATTATGTCCGCCATGCTGCCGCTGATGCGAGTTTTGGAACAAGGTGGAAAATTCGTCCAGAACGTCAAATACGGTTGTGAACTCGCCGGTCTCAGACCAGGGCCACCTCGTCTTCCTTTGCAAGCGTTGACTACTGAGGAAATGAGTGAACTTGAAAAGGTGATTCGAAATCTGGAAACGGAAATTTCCAATATAATCATGGCTGGTTGACATTTCCAAACTCCCGAACAAATCCGCAGTTGAACACGTAAAATTACAAGTATGGGCTAAAAATCTTTCGTTCCTACAAATGAAAATTTGCGTGCCAACAAATGAAAAATTATATTTCCCTGACAAATGAAAATATTTCAATGATAGGTGGCGGAATGGAAAAAGGTCGTCGATCTATACGGATGAAGGGCTACGATTATTCCAAGACTGGGACGTATTTTGTGACTATCTGTACACAAAATAAAGAATGCCTTTTTGGGAAAGTTGTGGACGGGAAGGTACGATTAAATAAAATGGGTTTGATGGTAAAAAAATGTTGGGTTGAAATTCCGTCCCATTTTCCAAACATGGAATTGGACGAATTTGTTGTGATGCCAAACCATGTTCATGGAATTATAATCATTTCAGATGCAAATTCTAAAATAAGGGCGAAAAATCTTTCGCCCCTACGGGAATACGTGCCAATCCATCAACCTCCTGGAACATCAAAAACGATCGGTTCAGTTGTTCGTGGTTTTAAGATTGGTGTTAGCAAATGGTTGCGGCAAAACAGCACTATCCACAAAGTGTGGCAACGGAACTATTATGAACATGTCGTACGCAATGAAAATGAAATGAATCTTGTCCGGGAATATATTTACAACAACCCGTTGAAATGGCAGTTGGACAGGGAAAATCCAAATTATAAATCCAGTAGCGACAGCCACCATGAATATCCGAATCATGAGTGGGAACAAATGTAGGGGCGAAAAATCTTTCGCCCAAAACACAAAAGCATCGATGCGCATGTAGGGGCGAAAAATCTTTCGCCCAAAACATAAATACACCAATGTGAGTGAAGGGGCGAAAAATCTTTCGCCCATACGGGTAGATTTTACTAAATTATTCTAGCAGAAAACGATGTCGCTGAAAATTCGAGTCAGTAATACAAATCATGGGAACCCTGGTGTTTCAGGTTGGTACGCAATACTTCCGGAACCAGAACCGCCTTGTATTTTGCAGGAAGATATTACTACAGATTGGCTGGTAATCGGCGGAGGATTCGCAGGATTATCAGCGGCAAGACGGCTGAATCAACTGCGGGCAAATGAAAGGATCGTGTTGTTGGATTCAATCCGTATCGGTGAAGGCAGTTCCGGACGCAATTCCGGATTTATGATCGATTTGCCTCACGACATCAGTACCGACAGTTACGCCGGTGCTGTAGAACAGGATGTACTGCAAACAAGAAAAAACCGTTACGCCATCGCCTTTGCAGCAGAAGCCGCAGAGGAATTCGGATTTACACAGGAGGTGTTCAATCCATGCGGAAAAATAAATGCTGCGGCTACTGAAAAAGGAGATCAGCACAATCGTGAATATATCGAACATTTGAAAGCCATGGGTGAAGAATCATCCTGGCTGGATTCTGCTGAGATGAAGCGTATCACCGGAAGCGAGTATTACTTGAGCGGTTTGCTAACTCCTAAAACTGTTACTATTCAAGCAGCTGCATATACTCGGGGTTTTGCGAGGGGGATATCCGGAAATGTGGATATTTACGAAATAACACCTGTAATTGCGCTGGAACGCACAAATGGAATTTGGCAGGCCAAAACCCCCAAAGGTTCTGTTAAGGCGTCCAAGGTGATTCTGAGTGTCAATGGACATCTTCAGAGCTTTGGTTTCATGCAGAGCAGGTTGATGCACATTTTCCTTTATGCCTCCATGACCCGCGCCATGAGTACGGATGAAGTCAACAAGTTGGGTGGAGAACCGAGTTGGGGTGTTGCTCCAGCGAATCCATTTGGTTCATCTGTACGTAAAATTTACGGTGTGGGCGGACATCGCATCCTGATGCGCAACAAGTTCCATTTCAATTCAACAATGGAAGCCACAGAACGGGATGTTCAAAAAGCGGTGCGTGACCATGACCGGAGTTTCCAGCGGCGCTTTCCGATGCTCAAAGATGTTGAAATGGAACACCGCTGGGGTGGACGTTTATGCTTGAGCTGGAATAATGTTCCGGTGTTTGGTGAACTTGAGGAAAATATGTTTGCCGCCTGTTGTCAAAATGGACTCGGTGTTTCCAAAGGAACTCTTTCCGGAATTCTGGCTGCAGAGTATGCTTGCGGATTCCAGAATTCCTACATCGATGACTATCTAAACGAAGTACAACCCACGCGTCTCCCACCGGAACCATTTGCCACAATTGGCGCGAACGCTTACCTCAACTGGCAGGAATGGCGTGCTGGCCTAGAAAAATAACGGATATTCTTTTTCTAAAACAATTTTCGGTGCAGAGTTAATTTTTCGGAGTAAGAACTTTTTGTATTTCTTGAAGCACGAGTTCAGGCTGAATTTGTGTGAGACAGTCGTAGTGACCGTAACGGCAGGTTCTTGCGAAACATGGTGAGCAGAATAAATTCCGGCTCAAGACAGAGGCATGAGGATTGACAGGGCCTGTCCAGGTAGGAGATGTTGAGCCGAAAATAGCAATTTGCGGCCGCTGCAAAGCACTCATTAAATGCATGCTTCCGGAATCATTTCCAACCAGTAATTTGGCTTTTGCCAAGATTGCCAAAAATTCGCTTAAGGAAGTTTGTCCGCAAAAATTACGAACTCCTTCAAGTCCCGCTGAGATTTCCGTTCCGGATTCAACATCTTTATCAGTTCCTAAAATAAGAATTGAAGTTCCAAAATGCTGTATTATTTTAGTAGCTAAGGTACGGAAATGTTCAAGCGGCCACTGTTTTGCCGGACCATAAACCGCGCCTGGAGTGAAGACAATGAAAGATTCCGGCAGCGGTTTTTGAAAAGAATTTAAATGTTTTTCGATCCAGTCTGCAGTTGTTTCAAGATGCGGAGAAAATTTTTCCAGCACAAGATCTGGCTCAAGCAAATTGAGGTATTCCTGGAGGATGTGGAGCGAACGTGGTTTGGCGTCAGGCTTTTTTGCTTTGCTCAGCAACAGGTTTCGGAACTCTCCGGAATAGCCTATACGCTGCGGAATTTTACTTTGAAAGGCCATCCAGGCAGAAGAAAAGCTTGGAGGCAGGACATAAAAATGAGAGTAATTTTCCGCACGTAATGTTTTTCCGAATTTTCCGGGCGATTTATTTTCAGGATCAAACGGAATTATTTTTCCACGGTGAGGAAGTGGTAAGCTCACAAATCCGGATTTTACGATCAAATCAACCTCTGATTCCGGATATTTTTCAAGAACAGCCCTGATAAATCCTGTCGACATGACAAGGTCACCGAGCCAGTTTGGTGTTCGGATCAGGATTTTCGGCAGTGAAGATTCAGGCATTCTCTTGTTTCATTCAAGGATCGATGAATTCCGCTTCTGCCCCGTACAAAAATAATAACCATCCGGAAGCAAAGAGTTGTAATGTTTTAATTCAATCTCAGTGCCGTCATGTTTTTTAAGTCGCACCAGCAGATTTCTAACTGTAAAGTGGGAAGCGTCAGTATGAAGACAAACTATTTTTACTTGTCTACTAAAACTCTTCGGAGTTTGATCGTATGTTTTTTCCGGCAAACTGGAGCAACCGGAAATGATAATCAGCGAAAAAACAGACTGTCTGAAAATAAACAAGAATGATTTTAGTGACATAAAGAAAATCAGACAGAATATTTGTGTTTCAGTGACTTAGTGTATACTGATCAATTTAGCTGATATTTAGGGGAAAGGCAATGTTGGGGAGCGGAAGGAAATTTTGTTTTTACGGAATTTTCTATCCTGTAACTTAAAAACGGTAACTACGTTTTCGCTCCGGAACTTGGTCGGAAACAGTCTTTGCCTCAAATTCATGCATGAAAGTCTGCATTTGTTTGAGAAAGAAACCATCTTTAGACATTGTCTCACCAACTTTTTTCAAGATGCCATGGATAGTAGAATGGTTACGGCCGACAATTTTTCCGATTTCAGTTAGAGAAAGAGAGGTAAGTTGTTTGAGCAGGTAAACTGCCGCCTGTCTAGCCTTGGTGTGTTTTCGATCACGACGATAGGAAAGCAATCCTTCCTCTGAAATTTGAAACATAACATAAATCCGCTGAAGTATTTTCTTTGCAGTCTCATCAGTAAATTCCACCTTTGAGGATTGTAGCGGATTTGCATTTCGGGCAGAATCATCCAGCCAGTCTTTGAGAACATAAGTTGCTAAATCAATTGTCAACTTTTCATTCAGCAATGAAGCATGAACGCCAAGCCGCATCAACACACCTTCCATGCGTCCAATTCCGCCTTTGATATGCTGCACGATAAAAATCGCCAGTTCGTTGCTAAGGGGAATTCCACGTTCTCTGGCTTTGCATTCCAGAATTTCAATTCGTGTTTGATCGTCCGGAATTCCGATATCAACCGTCAATCCTGATTCAAGCCGTCCGCGCAGTCCGGAACTGAGACCCGACATTTGTGTTGGCGCTTGTTCACAGGCAATGACGATTTGTGCCTTTTTCTTACGAAGGGCGTTAATTGTGTGAAGCAGCTCTGCCTGACACTTGGCAGAAGGAAGCAAAGCCTGTAAATCATCGAGCAGAAAAGCGTCAACTTTTCGGTAATGATCACGGAATTCTTTCATTTTGTTCAATCTGAGATGATTGATGAAGTCATTCAAAAAATCTTCTGCGGAAACCTGAACAGTATTTATTTTTGGTTTGCTTTGCAGGAGTTCATTGTTGATTCCTTCCAGTAAATGCGTTTTTCCTGTACCGGATTCACCGTAAATCACAAATGGATTAAAGGCAATTCCCGGCATCTTGACGACTGCTTGGCAGGCTCTACTTGCTAAAAGATTCCGTTTTCCAGGAATATAGGAATCCAGAAGATAAGTACTGTGACTGTCTGAAGGGGCTTCTACTTGATTGATAGAATTGATTTTTACTGAATCTGTTTCATCAGTTTTTTCTACACTATGTTCTTGATCAAGATCAAATTCAGGCTGAACTGCTTTCCTGTGCTTTGTACTTCCACCAATTTTATATTCAAATCTTTTTTCCGAAAATGGAGCTTTTTCCGGATAAAGTTCGTCGAGGACTTTTTTGAGGAGAGCTTCGTGATTTGTTTTAATTTCGTAACGATAAACTTTGTGCGGAATACCGCCCAGCATCACTTTTGATGGAGTGATTTTCAGTAACTGTAGCGAATTCAGCCACGACTGGTTTGCATGTGGAGCTAAAGAGCGCCGTACGCACTCTTTAAATTCCAATGCTTGTTCTTGATTTAACTCCATCTTAAAAAAATTTCAAATCCATTTGCTGTTTTTATTACGTCGAAATTTTGCTTTTTATTGCATGAGATTGACGTAAATATTCTCCCGTCCATGGAATGTAAGCTACCAGACTGGTCTCACTAATTTAAAGCAAAAGCAGGTACAAAATCAACAAAAAAGAATTCTAAAAAGATGAAGTGCTTACACATAAATAACTGATAATAAATATGAAAAAATTTTAAAAAATATTATATTTCTTTTTATATATACAAAATCAAAGAGCAATAAAGTTGTTCAATATTAGGTACCTATGCCATACAAAAAATTAATTTAATAAATTTTATTTTCGTGTTATTGTTCATTTCACAAAACACTTTTTTCAAGAATCAAAAAATGAAACAGTTAACATCTCAGCTTGCAATGACAAAAGCAGAATATTTCAAATTTTTAAGTAAATTTCGGAGTCTGCAACTCTCCACAATTGGCGAAAATGGGCGTCCGGAAAGCAGTTATGCGCCCTTTGTGGTTGATCCAAAAAATCATTTTTATATTTATGTAAGTTCGCTGGCACGTCATACCGGAAATTTGCTGAATGACGGAAGAGCCGGAATAATGTTCATTGAATCAGAAGAAGATGCTGAAAATATTTTTGCCAGAAAACGTGTGACTTTTGATTGTGAAGTGGAAATAGTGGAAAGGGAGACAGATGACTGGCAGAAAATCATGTTGCTGTTTGATCAGCGTGCAGGTGAGTTGATGGAAACTTTGCGTATGCTTTCGGATTTTAAGTTGCTGCGTCTGCGTCCGAAATCCGGACTTTTCGTCAAAGGTTTTGGAAAAGCCTATCAAATTTCAGGCACACTGATGGATGAGTTGTCTCATATAAATCCACGAAAATAGCAGTTAGCAACTCAAAAAGCAGCTTCTAGCAAAGCTTGAGTATATGGATTTTGCGGTTGATCCAGGATTTTTCCGGCTGGACCTGCTTCAACAACAATTCCGTCTTTCATGACGATGATATCGTGACAAAGCGCCTGGATTATTTTTAAGTCATGACTGATGAAAAGGAAAGTCAGGCTGTATTTTTTTTGTAAATCACGCAAGAGTTCCAAAACCTGAGACTGCACTGAGCGGTCCAGCGAAGAGGTCGGTTCATCCAGAACTAAAAAACTGGGTTTAAGCACAAGTGCGCGGGCAATGGCGATACGCTGACGTTGCCCCCCGGAAAATTCATGAGGATAACGGTGTCTCAATTCCGGATCAAGACCAACTTCTTTAAGAACCTGTACGATATTTTTCAGATGATTTTCCTGATCCTCCAGATTGTGGATTTCAAGTCCTTCCGCAACTATTTGTTCTACAGTCATCCGAGGACTCAAGCTGCCGAACGGATCCTGAAAAACAATTTGCATCGCCTTCCGAATCGGTGTGATTTGCCGCTGATTTAGTGAATCCAAATAAACATCTCCAAACTGAATTAAACCTTCACTTTTTATTAGTCGGAGCAAAGCAAGTCCGAGGGTTGATTTTCCGGATCCACTTTCTCCTACAACACCGAGGCTGTGACCTTTGCGGATTTCCAAACTTACACCATCAACCGCTTTGACGTGATCCACGGTACGTTTTAAAACACCTTTCTGAATTGGAAACCAGACCTTTAAATTTTTGATTGAGACAAAAACCGGTGCAGATTCCGAAACGCTTACAGGATTTCCGCTTGGTTCTGAGGCTAGAAGTTGTTTTGTGTAGGAGTGCTGCGGCTGTATAAATAGCGGCTCAGTCTTGTTTGTCTCAACAATTTCACCTTGAGTCATGACCGCAACCCTGTCTGTATGATGACGCACAATCCCAAGATCATGCGTAATCAACAGGATAGCCATTTTAAATTGCTCCTGCAGTTGCCTCAACAGTTTAAGAACTTGCGCCTGCACCGTTACATCAAGCGCGGTAGTCGGTTCATCTGCAATCAGCACATCAGGCTTGTTTGCCAGCGCCATGGCAATCATCACACGCTGGCGTTGTCCTCCGCTTAATTCATGGGGAAACGCGCCTAAACGTTTTTCAGCATTTTGGATTTCCACCATTTCCAACAGTTCCAATGTTCGTTCACGGGCCTGTTTTTGACGGAATCCCTGGTGAACAAATAAGACTTCGCTAATTTGCTTTTCAATTGTGTGCAATGGATTCAGGGAACTCATCGGTTCCTGAAAAATCATCCCGATACGGTTACCACGAATACCACGTATTTTTGCTTCCGACAACTTGAGTAAATTTTGACCTTCAAATTCAATATTTCCTTCCGGATGCGAAGCAGAACTTGGTAATAATCGTAGAATAGAGTGTGCCGTGACTGATTTTCCGGAACCGCTTTCTCCCACAAGAGCGAGAGTTTCTCCCCTGTTCAAATCCAACGAGGCATTCCGAACCGCATGGGTTACACGATCACCTTGAGTGAAATCAACAGACAGATTTTGAACAGAAAGTAGTGGCGAAGACATGCGGTTATTTTCAGATCAAGATGTTTTTTCCTCTTTCGCGAGCTTGCTTTTCAGTTGTCGTACTTCGATCGACCTTGTAGGGCACTTCAATTCCTTTTTGAAAAGCAGGCCGCTCTGCTAAAACATCCAGCCAGCGCCGTAAATTAGGAAGTTCCTCAATTTCCAAACCTGCCCAGAGATAACTACGAACCCACGGCCAGGTGGCGATGTCCGCAATTGAGAGCTCGCCGGTCAGGAATTCGTTTTCTTTAAGCTGAGTGTCCAGCACAGTGTAAAGCCGAAAAGTTTCATTCTGGTAGCGCTCGATTGCATATTGGATTTTTTCCGGTGCATAACGATAAAATACATGTGCCTGTCCCTGCATCGGTCCTATTCCACCCATCTGAAACATCAACCATTGCAGTACTATGGAACGTCCTTTTGGATCAGCAGGCAAAAACTGTCCGGATTTTTCTGCAAGATAAATCAAAATTGCTCCGGATTCAAAAACACTAAAATCGCCATTATCACGGTCAACAATGGTTGGAATTCTGCCGTTAGGATTTAGTTTGAGATACTCAGGTTTTTTTTGATCTTTTTTTTCAAGATCAATTGCAATCACATGATAAGGCAGTTTAAGTTCTTCCAGCAGTATTGAAACTTTGAATCCATTTGGAGTTGCGCTTGTGTATAAATCAATCATTCTTTTTTTGTTTGAAAATAGGTTTTTGCTTTTTGAAATTCTTCCGGAGTATTTGCATCCTGACAAATCCAGGGAGTTTCTTCCGGAGCGGAAAGACGAGCCATGCGCCAGCCATCCCAAAGTAATAACGGTCGGCGTTTGCCCGCGGCAAGCAGTTCCGAGGCAGGTTCCAGTACAGGACGACGATAAAGTGCCAGTAGCGGATTTGTAATATTATCTTCTTCTGTACAGACAAGATCATATTCGTCAGTCATAATGTCACGCAAAGTTTGCAGCCATTCACCGGTTAAATAAGGCAGGTCACACGTAAGCAGAAAGACCTTGTCAATTTCGGCACTCAACAGTGGCAATGCGTCAACAATACCCTGAAGTGGTCCACGACCTTCAACTGAATCCCTGCCAACCTTGATCCAAGTCTTTAGTTCCTGTGGAATTTTCGGCAGAGTCTGTGTTGCTGCCCGGATCACTACCGTTTCAGCTACCAGCGGACGTAGTGTAACTAAAAGCCTTTCCAGCATAGTTCTGCCTTCAATCTCAAGAGCTGCCTTGTCCTGGCCCATGCGAGTTGAAAGTCCTCCTGCAAGCAGGATTGCGCCGTATTGTTTTTTCATTTTAGTGAGATTAAATCAAGGAAATGAAACGAAGAACTTTTGAAAATAACACTTCTCCTGAAGACGTGATTTTGTTTTGTAGCTGTTAAAATTATCAATTAATTCTCACTGGGATCAATAATCAAGGTCAAGTCTTCAGACGCTTTCTGTAAACGTGGGACATGATTTGAGAGTTCTTCGAGTGACATTCTGGTGCTTGGTGCATGAATTGACAAAGTGGCAAAAAGTCGTTTATGTTTGTCCAAAATTGGAACAGCAACACAGACCATTCCATCAACAAATTCCTCGTTATCAGTACCAACTTGTTCTCTCCGGACTTTTACCAAAGCTTTTTCAAGTGCCTCGCAGCTAGTAAGTGTGTTTGCGGTTTTTTGTTCTAAATTCAAATTATTTATCAAATTGGAAAGTTGTTCGCCGTGAAACTGACTGAGAAAAAGTTTACCGCTTGATGTACAATGCAGAGGCACAGTAGTTCCAACTGGAAGTTGCATCCGTAAAGGCCAGTGAGTTTCAGCACGATCTAAATATCTCATTTGGCTGCCGTCCGGAATTGAAATGTTGCATGTCTCACCAATGTCCTCTGAGAGACGCATCAAAACAGCATTGCGCCGAGTTCGGAAATGTTCATTACAAACAACGCCCAATGCAATTTTGCGCAGACGATTTCCGGGCAAGTAGCGTTTACCGTCAATTTCGCGTTGTAAAAACTGCTCATCTTCCAGTTTTGTACAAAGGCGGTGAATGGTTGCTTTGGGGAGTTTTAATTTTTCGTTAATTTCAGTTGGTGTAACAGGTCGATCAGAGTTTGCCACTTGCTCCAAGATGGCAAGAATGCGCTGCATTGCAGAACCTTTATCAAAAAAATATTTATCCATATATTTTCCTTTGACTTATTTTGGAAGCAGTGCTAGATATTTAACTGACAATTATATTTGCTGAGACTTGAAGTCTCACGGAATGAATTGTAGATTAAATCGTTTAGATTCTCAAATCAAAATGAATCTGACATTTTCCTGAATGTCTGAAGCCCCGATACGTTGTCGGTTCCTGCTTTTTTCGGGAAACATCCAAGATATTTCAATCAAACATTTACATTTAAAGAAGAGTTGGCTGAGTCACAGTAGAGCTTTAACCTCGCAGATTATTTCTGCAATCATGAAAACAAAATATGTCACGCACTTATCAATATCCGGAGTTTGCAGATCCGCAACTTCGCCCCCGTTACACAGGCATCCCTACTTTTTTCAGGGCGCCGTTTCAGGAATCACCTTCCGGACTTGATATCGCACTTGTCGGAGTACCATTTGACGGGGGTGTGACAAATCGGCCGGGAGCAAAACACGGTCCGCGTGAAATCCGGAACCAGAGTAGTATGATCCGCAAAATGAATCCTGTCACCGGAATTGATCCTTATGCTCTGGCAAAAATTGCGGACGTCGGTGACGCGTGGGTAGAAAGTCCTTTTAATCTTGAACAAAGTCATCAGGAAATTGAAAGTTTCTTCCGTGAAGTTCATGAATCCGGAGTACTGCCTGTTTCCGTAGGCGGAGATCATTCTGTAACCTTACCGATTTTCCGGGCAATTGCGGCAGACAGGCCGCTCGGAATGGTTCATTTTGACGCACACTGTGATACAGGTGACGACTATCTTGGCTCCAAGTTTCATCACGGCGCTCCTTTCAGAAGGGCGGTTGAGGAAGGTTTGCTGGATCCGAAACGTACTGTCCAGATTGGCATCAGAGGTTCTCTGAATGATCCGGATCTCTGGAAATTCAGTCATGATTCCGGAATGCGTGTGATTTACATTGAAGAATTTTTCGAACGAGGTTGGAAAGCTGTGATTGATGAGGCCAAGTCCATTGTAGGTTCAGAACCGGCTTACATTAGTTTTGATGTTGATGGACTAGACCCAATTTATGCGCCTGGAACCGGTACACCGGAAATCGGAGGATTCAGCAATTTGGAAGCACAATTGATGATTCGTGAACTGGGCGAACTTAATCTTTATGGTGGCGATGTGGTAGAAGTAGCGCCTCCTTTTGATCCAACTGGCTACACTGCTTTGACGGGCGCAACGCTGATGTTTGAAATCCTCTGCGTGGTTGCGCAATCACTTTCAAGAAGGAAGTGATTTACATGTTTTATCTTGTTTTTAAAACGTAACATCCAAAGCAAGGTAAAGTTTAAAATTGGTAAAATAAATTTCAATGAAATATATATTAACAAAAGCCTAATTCTAGTATTGGTTTGAAATTGCGTGACAAAAATGAAATCAACTGATCAACCTTTCCGCTTTTTTGATAACCGTGAAAAGTATTTGCTTTTTGTCACAACTACAAGTGAAAAAGCGGTAACGGCCGAAAGAGTCGGCCGTGAATTTGATTGTATCAAGCCCAAGCCTCCCGCCTTAAAAATATTTGATGCAGGGGTAGGGAATGGCACTGTGCTTAGCCGTATTCTGCGTGAAATGCATTGTCGTTTCCCAACCGTTCCTTTCGTTGTTGTGGGTAAAGAAATCAGCTTGGAAGACACACGCCTTTGCCTCGAAACATTGTCGGACCGCTTCAATGAACATCCCCAAATGGTGGTTATCCTTACCAACCTTTACTACTCAGAAGCCCCCTGGCTTGAACCAAAGCGAAAATCAGCCAGAGAAGAACAACTTTGGTGGGATATCCCTCTCGAAGGAAACACCGCGCACGATTTTAGTAAACAAATTTCTCAACTTGATTTGCAACTCCAACAGGGATGGCAGACGAAATCCAGTCCTAAGTCGGGCAATCCCATCTACGTCAAGCCCTCAGTGATGGTTCTCTACCGCCAAGACCAAGCTTTTGCACTCGAGAGCATCATTCCCCGCAAGGGACGTTATGAAGGCAACTATGATTTGGTGGTGGCAGCTCAACCATACCGAAGTCGAATGCCAGCCGATTTCAAGGTAAAAAAAGTACTTGCTCCACTTGCTAAAAGCCTTAAGGTCGGTGGTCGAATGGTTGTTGTGCAGTCAACAGGACACGATCCCGGAATGGAAATAATTCGAAAATTGTGGCCCGACGAAGAACCGTTTGTGACACCCCGTCATTTGCTCATCAAGGAACTAGAACACGAACTCAATCAAAACAATGAGGACTTTGCTTTTGATGACTTTAACGATGAGCGATCTCTGTTTACTTATCACCTTCACGCCCTGCCGGATGAAATAGGCAGTAATACCGGTACATCGACTTTGATGGCCGCGTGGAATGCGGCAGTGTATGTCGCCCAAATCGAAGATGAACGATTTAATGAAAAACTTCAATCAGGTGATTATTTGGAAGCGACCACCAACGTTCTCCAACGCCACGGTGGCCTCTGGTTTCAAGATGAATCTTTTGTGGTGGTGCGGACAAAAAGAGGATGATGAACAAAATTGAATTCAAAACACACTTGTCTAAAATTTCCACCTGCTACATCAACCTGATATTTTCCAGACGAAATAATTCCTAAATTACGGAATTGATGTTCAATGTTTACGTGTAATGGTGAAAGTAACTTGTCCGCAAGTTTTGCGTGCTTGATCGTGTTGTTGCATGAATGGTTCGAGTTTTCCATTTTGCTTCAAATCCGAAACTGTTTCGAGTACGTCTACCAGGGTTTTTTCTTCAACCAGACTCCAAATCGAATCACCACGTCGCCAGTCTGGATCAAGGATTCCGTCTGCGCGAAAATATGCTTCGTCCTGCAACATCAAATCAAGTGGCACCTCTTGTCTTGTCTCCGAAAAACCGATTATTTTCAACTGATTTGCTAATGTGTCAATTCCAATTGTCTTTTCCTGCACTGCCCGTATTGCATCCGGAATTAAATGGTAAAACCAGAAACCCTTTTCCAATTGTTCCGGACTGCAACTGTTGATGATAAGACAACCTCCGGGTTTCAGTACCCGAAAAAATTCACAGAAAACATTGGCGTGTGCAGGCCAACCGTCAGCGGCATTATCTGGTAGATGGTGCAGGACTTGATTCAACATGACGGCATCTACGCTTTCATCCGCCAGCGGTAATGAGTCAATTGCGGTTTCGTGAAAACGGATACGGCCACTCTGCTCTTCTGTTTGCAGTTTGGCTTGAGCCATTTTCAGCATACCAGCGTTAAGATCTGCGGCCTCAATACGGCGTACTTCGTTCACCAAAGCTGCTGAATACAAACCGGTACCGCAACCTGCGTCAAGCAGCACCTGTTCCTTCAACGGAAGGGCTCCTTCTTTCAATGCTTCGAGTATAATTTCAACCCCGCCGGCAGTACGGGTTTTGTCGTAAACTTGGCTGGTTTTATGATAATTTTCGTAGGTACTCATATTTCATTTTGATAAAATTAAATTCGCCTAACCGAACTCTTGTCAGTTTGAAAGCATTAGCTTTGGGAAAGTAACAGGATTGAACCTATTGCACAAGTTATGGCGCCTAGTTTCATCATGTTCATTTTCTCCATTTTCAAAGCGACTGAGAGCAACAAAGCAATCACGAAGCTCATGTTTGCAATTGGAAT
>ENA-ORDI01000254-ORDI01000254.1-marine-metagenome-genome-assembly--contig:-NODE-254-length-38519-cov-4.012616_pt1 | contig 38519 bp, 28 predicted proteins | sample MGYA00248628_ERZ508525 | MGnify/ENA primary metagenome ERZ508525 (study PRJEB26195, sample SAMN05422138) | marine metagenome | isolation source: East of Porto Seguro, South Atlantic Ocean | place... | reverse complement strand
ACCCGCTCGATCGGCTCCGACAGCACACCGGATGCCTGGTCGAGTCGGCGTCCGAGTTCGGGGCCGAAGCGCAGGGTGAGTGGCGCGCGCGGCTGCGCCAACAGGTCGCCGATGCGCTCGAAGCCGAGCACGCGTAAGTCCGCCACCATGGGGGCTGGCAGCCGGAGCGCTTCAAGCGGCAAGGCCATCAGCGGCGCCGTGCCATGTCCGCGCGCCGCCACGGTGGCAGGTTCGCTGGCAAATCGCGCCAGCGCGTGAGCAGCGCCCCAATTATCGGCGATGGCCGCGCGTGCGGCGACGCCCGACATGGCGAGCCGGCCGATCAGCGTTTCCAGCATGGTCTGTTCGCCGCCATGCAGATGAGCGGCGCCGGTGGTGTCGATGACGATGCCGTCCGGCGGATCGGCGGCGGCAATCGGCGCGAAACGCTGCAACGTCCAGACCGCGAGCCGTTCCAGCGCCTCGGCATCCGCTGCGGGATGGGCATTCTGCGTGACAAGGCCGGGCACCAGCACCTGCGCCTTGGTCGCCGGCATTCCAGGGCGAATGCCCGCGGCCAGCGCCGCGGCGTCCGTCGCCATCACGACACGCCTGTTTCCTTCCCGGCCAACCAGGACGAGCGGCGCCTCAACCGGAGGCGCCGCGTCGCCAGCCTTCCGCCGCACCCGGTCGGTGGACCAGGTCGGCAGGAAGAGCGAGACGACCCGCTGCATCGCATGCCTCCAGTTCGAAATCCGCGCTCTCGCCCGCACGGGCGCGGATGAGTTCAACAAGCCAGCGATGCCGGCCGACGCCGGGCACCGGCAATTCGGTCGATGGCAATGCAGACACGCGCCAGCGCGTCATTGCGGCGGTGGGCTGGCCGAAATCGGCGGTTTCGGTCTGTCTGCGCCAGCGGCGCAGAGCAATGCCGATCGATTGGGTTCCTTCGGCGGCCAGTTGGAGCCGACGCGACGCGGTCATGGACAGGCGAGCCACCTCGGCAACACCCGCGCCGAGCCCGCCATGGCGCAGGCCTTCCTCCATGCAGGCGAGCACGGTCTTGTCGTCACCGGCTTCGACATAGATCACGCGATCCGGGGCAAGCCCGGCCTGGGCGAGTGCGGGGGCAAAGAGATCCGGCCGAGTGATGCACCAAAGCACCTTGCCCTTGGTGCGCGCAGCTATTCCCGCTGCGAACAGCGCGGCAGCGGCACCGTCGACGGCACCGTTGCCGCCACCTGCAATCTCGTGCAGGGTGCCGACTGCCAGCCCATTGCCCGGAAGGCGCGAGTCAACCTCGGCGATCCCGAACGGGAGAACCGATCTTGCGCGTCTTTCCCGGCCTTCGATCTGGGCGATCTGCGCACGTAATGACTCCAGGGCGACCTTCGGTCCCAAGCTCCTTCTTGACCTCCAGGGGCGGATATGTCTGCATGTTCCCTATTTGTTCTATCTTTTGCTTGAAAGAGTCAAGGCGCTGTCAAATGCGGGCCGGCTATCGGTTGCGTAAGCCGGACACCTCGAAGATTGAAAAGTGTCAGAAACTTGCGTATATTTCTGACAGGAGACGACACGTGCAAGGACTGACAGAACAGATTCTCGCCCATGCGAAGAGATTGCCCGAAGGGGAACCTATCTCTGCCAAAGGCTTGCTCCATCTCGGAACACGGGCTGCGGTGGATCAGGCCTTGTCGCGTCTCGCCGAGCGAGGCCACCTGCTCCGGGCCGGTCGCGGCATCTACCTTCGTCCCGTCGAAGGGCGGTTCGGCACACGCACACCTTCGGTGGAACAGGCGGTCGAAGCGCTTGGCAGGCAACGCGGTGAGGTAATCGTGTCTGCCGGTGCGGCGGCGGCAAATACGCTCGGCTTGACCACGCAGGTGCCGGTTCGCTCGATCTTCCTGACATCGGGTCGCAGCCGCAATATGAAGCTGGGCAAGCAGATCGTCGAGCTCCGGCACGCGCCGCGGTGGCAACTGGCGCTTGCCGGCAGGCCGGCCGGTGAGGCAGTTCGCGCTCTGGCGTGGCTCGGTCCCGAACAGGCGGAACCGGCGCTCAAGAAATTGAAACGAACGCTGCCACCGACCACGTTCGAAGAACTGGTGTCGGCGGCTCCGCAGTTTCCCACCTGGCTCGCGCAAAGCGTGGGCAAGGTCGCTTATGGCTGAAACGTTCCTTGAACTGTCGCTCGATGACCGCCGTGACGCCTTGGGCGTCGCGGCGGATGCAACGGGGCGCCCGGCGCATTTGCTTGAGAAGGATGTCTGGGTCGTCTGGACGCTCGCCACGCTCTTCGCTTCACCCTTGGGCGAGCATCTGGTCTTCAAGGGCGGAACATCACTGTCGAAAGGATATGGCGTTATCCGGAGATTCTCCGAAGACGTCGACCTCACCTATGATATTCGAGCGCTCGCGCCCGATCTCGTTGGTGAGGACGGAGAGGCGTTGCCGAAGTCACGCAGCGAGGAGCGGCGCTGGTCGAAGGCCGTGCGGCATCGTCTTCCGGATTGGGTTGCGGAGGAAGTCGACCCCATTCTCTCAAAAGCGATTGCGGATGGCAGTCTCGCCGCAAAAACACGCGTGGATGGCGACAGGCTGTTCGTCGAGTACGAGGCCGCCGCCGCTGGGTCAGGCTATGTGTCACCCAATGTGATGCTCGAATTCGGGGCGCGCTCGACAGGCGAGCCGGCCAGCTACAGAGACGTTGTTTGCGATGCGGCGGAATCACTCGACGGTGTGGAGTTCCCGGTGGCCCGCCCAAGGGTGATGCATGCCGAGCGGACGTTCTGGGAAAAAGCGACAGCGATCCACGTCTTTTGCTTGCAGGAACGGCTGCGTGGTGAGCGTTTCGCGCGCCACTGGCACGACATTGCGCGACTGGATGAAGCCGGGCTTGCCGAAGCAGCCTTCGCCGATCGCGATCTCGCCAACGCGGTCGCCACACACAAATCTATGTTCTTCGCGGAGAAGGCCGCCAATGGCACCGAGATCGACTATGGAGCCGCCGTCAACGGCCATCTCTACCTCGTTCCGGACGGCAAGGCATCGGAGGCACTCGAGGACGACTACCGGCGAATGGTAGATGATGGCTTGTTGCTGGAAGACGCGGAAAACTTCGGAACCTTGATGGAGAGATGTTCCGACGTCGCCAAACGTGCGAACCGGTCAGCGCGTCTGACCCAAGAAGAATGAACGGAGTCGGAAGGGTACACTCTTGGATTTTCGAGCCAAGGCCGTCTTGTCGTCAGGCGGTCGCATCAAGTACGGATGTAGAATGATCGGTCGGGGGGCAGTAAGAAATGAATAGTAATAAGGTTTCTATAATCAATATTGCCTCACGAGAGGCCAACATAAAGCGAAAATTCCGCCGACATCTGCATGCCTTAGGTTTTGAAAAATCTGATGAAGGCGCACTGCAAATTCAGGGGACCGGAAAGGAAATTGTACGCACGCTCCATCGTGCCCAGCGGGAGGAGCGGCTTCGGACAAACCGTGAATTCATTGCCGCCAAGGCCGAGAAGCTGTTGGGGCATTTTGCATCTGGCAGAGAAATTGATGCCACTAGAATTTCACCGATACTCGAGCGCGTATCGGCGGGGACTTGGCAAGGCGATCTGTTTCGCCTCGCGTCACTGACATGGTCAGTCCCGGTTTCAAATGGTTTTGGCAGGCGCATGCGGTATCTCGTCTGGGATGAACATAATGGCAAATTGATCGGCCTCATTGCCATCGGAGACCCGGTCTTCAACCTTGCTGTTAGGGACAGACTTATTGATTGGGATACACATGATCGGAGTGCCCGGCTTGTCAATGTGATGGATGCCTATGTTCTCGGAGCCATCCCTCCCTACAACGCGCTCCTTGGGGGTAAACTTGTCGCGTGCTTGCTTAGAAGCCGGGATCTCTACGATGATTTTGCTCAGACCTATGGCGGGTCCACCGGAATAATTTCGAAGGAGGAGAAAAAGGCGCGGCTACTCGCCGTTACAACATCATCCTCCATGGGGAGATCATCGGTCTATAACCGCCTCAAGCTGGGGGGGCAGCAGTATCTGAAATCCATCGGCTATACGGGTGGATGGGGACATTTTCATATACCGGATCGCCTGTTTGCAGAACTGCGCGATTACCTGCGCGATATCGACCATACCTATGCAGACCAGCACCGGTTTGGCCAAGGACCAAACTGGCGTCTGCGAACCACACGAGCAGCACTTTCAGCGCTCGGATTCAAAGAAGATATGCTGCGACACGGAATTCAGCGCGAGGTCTTCATTTGTGAACTCGCCAAGAACGCCGCCAAGATATTGCGCACAGGAAAGGGGAAGCCTGACGTCGGAGACCTACTCACTGCCAAGGAAATATCCGAGTTGGCGCTCGAAAGGTGGATGGTGCCTCGGGCCGCGCGCATGCCTGAATTCAAGGATTGGAATTCGGGCGACCTCGTCGACCTCTTCGGGAATCAGACCCGCATGCTCCGCAACCAGCTAAAAAGCTCTGATCTGTTCAAGGACACGGCCTCAGGGTCATAGTTGGTCATGGCTGTGCCTTTGGACCAATGGCAGGATCGAATGGAGCGGCATTTTGCGGCGCTTGCGGAGCGTCGCGCGGCATCCGGCTTTCCTATTTTTGCTCTGGAGCACGGTCTGGATGATGGTGAATTGGAGGAGATTGCCGAGCAACTACGGGCACGCCTGAACACCGGACTGAGGCTGGCGCCACACTGGTTGCTCTGGACAATCTATGCTGCAGAGAGGGGATATGCCTACGAAGGTGGTGAATATTGGCAGTCTTTCGAGGATGTTACACCCGGCTGGGATTCCCGAGACCGGTACCGGGTTACGGCGTGGTTCTCGAAATTCCAGTCAACTTACAATGGCGTAGTTCCTTCCGGACCGTGGGCGTCGCATTTCAGCATAATCGCCTGGCCGATCACCCATGCTGTCTTGCCCCGCTATCTGCAGCAGCAATTTGCCCGGACATTGTATGATCTGCGCTTCACGCTTGCGCGACTGACGACGATCGAGCCTGCCGTAATTGGCCGTTTGATCGCGAGTAATGTCTACTACGCATCGACTCGTTTCGAGCAGTTTCTCCAGCAAGAAGAGTTGGTCGGCCGTATCGTCCTCGCGCTTCTGCACCAGGATCCACGTGAAGGCGAAGAGCCGCTTCTGCCTGCTACGCTCGATCGTATTGTTGCCGATCTCGAGCAGATGCGACACGCCCGCGGTTGGCTCAGAGAGGCAAGCCGCGTTGTGGCTGACCGCTTCAAGGGCATTGGTCGCGGCACCGCACCTCGAACCCTGAGCGACGGCCTGGATTCAGTCGAGCGAAGGCTGCAGGAAGCTAGGCCTGATATTCGGCCCGATCTGCGACTGCGATACGCCGGCGACGGGCGTTGGACGCTCGTGATCGACGTCCCCAATTTCAAGTCAGTTGCCGCTTTCAATCCGGGTATCCAGCAGTTTCTTCGGCAGACCCGCTCGAAATTGAACGGCGATGATGTCAGGCGGCCGGCGGGCTGGGTCCTATCTGGCAACCGCCGTGCGGTTCTCAAGGCTTGGCCTGACCCGTCCAAGCCGTTGGTCAGTTTTGAGTCCTCGAACGGAGTCGTCGATCATCTTCTTGAGAGCGAATGCCGGATGAGCCCGGGTCCGATCTGGCTCTTCCGGATTGGCGCTGACGGCATCGCCCGCGAAATTGCCAGCCGTCTGATGCGACCCGGTTATGATTACATCTTGGCGTCGCCCGATGAATTTGAAGACCTGCAAGATGGCATGACAGGCTGTGCGATCGAATGCAGCGATATCCGCGCCATCCAAGTTTCAGTGCCTTCCGATGTGTCCGCCGCATATATTCAATGGCTGCGAATACGAAATCTCGAACTTGCCAGAACCATCCGTGTCTGGCCTGCCGGTTTGCCCGGCCGGAACTGGGATGGAGAAGGGCGAAGCGAATGGCTGACAACCGAAAAACCGTGTTTCGGGATCGTTCCCGATCATCCCGTGGATTCCTACCGTGTCACGCTCGATGATGACGCGACCGCGACCTTTCCGGCCGGAAAGCCGGGACAGCCGACCTTCATTCAACTACCTCAATTGGCGGCGGGGACATATCGCCTCAACGTCAAAGCGCACCGAAGTGCGGCTCTGGATGAAACCACGGCACCGCCCTCGCATGAAGGTTTTCTGGAACTCAGAATACGCGAACCTGAACCATGGATACCAGGAGCGACCTCGCATGTAGGCCTTGTGGTTACCAGCAATCCGCATGACGCCACGCTGGACGTGTTTTGGGAGAATGAGTTGGACCTAACGGTTTTCGGTCCCGAAGGTCGTCAGGTTACCCCGCATGTGAGCCTTGAGGATGCCAAAGGCGAGGAGATCTACAGCGCCCAGGTCTGCCCACCAGTCGACCTGCCGATTCTTCCAGAAATTTGGGAAAGGCGGTTCCAGGAATTCCTGCAGCAGCAACACGCAGAGTGGCGATACCTTGAGGCCGCTTCCGGCCTTCTCACAATCGAGGGGCAGGAACTTGGGCGGTTCGTCGTCCGGTTCGATCACGATGCGCTGCCGGTCCGCTGGGTCTTGCGTCATCAAGGCGAAGCCGTTGCGCTTCGGCTTGTCGACGATACAGGGCAAGAAGACGCGGAACCGAAATGTCGCTTTTTCAGCATGGAGACACCAACCAGGATCGAGCGCCTCGATGCTGGAGAAGCCCTTGCGGGGTTCGATGTCCAGTCGCCAGGCGGGCTGTTTATCGTCCAACACGGCAAGTTCCGGGACTTGGTCATCGTGAGCACCGGGTTGTCCGGTAGCGGCCTGGAGGGCTTGGGTGTTCATCCTGTCTACGCCCGCATTGCCGACAGCCCCAAATCCATCATCAAGCATATGAGGATATTGCGCTACTGGAGGTCAGCGCGGCTTGCGGGCTTCCTTGCCAACGCACGGCGGGGCCAGGTCGTGGTTGGCCTGACCACTCGCCTTTATGGAGCCTTGGCCGGTCGAGATTGGGGTCGAGCCGAGGCCGCTTTCATGGGAAGCAGCGATCGTGAAAAGGGTCTCGATCATCTGCAATCGTTGCTTGATCACAGGGGAGGTTTTCCGTCCGTGCTGCGTCGTGATGCCCTGAGCATCGAAGGTGGAGGAAAGGCGATTGCGGGCTGGTATGCCGATTTGGCCGCACGCTATGGCGTTTGTTCCGACCAAGCGCTTTGCTCCCTGGCAGTCGATATAGCCAGCCGTCCGCACGAGGTACCGCGCCTCTACCGTGACAAGCTGCCGGACCTTCTCAAACGCATTCTGGCGAAACCTCTCTTGCTACGCGGAGCCAGGATTGTCGCGCTCATCCATGCGTGCGAGGAAAATCAGCCCATAGAATTGCTGCCGAGGTGGGAATGACGATCACTGAACTCACTCCGGATGAGGTTTTGGGCTGCTGCCGTACGTCGCTTGGCATTGGGATCGAGCCCACTGGGCTTGACGACATTCTGTTGGCGGGCCTCCTACGGCGTGCAGCAGGGATACACTGTCCATGTTCAAGGACCGCGCTTCGCGCCGCCCTCACGGAAAGCCTTGCATACTTGCAGTCCGACCTCGGAGTACTCGCCGATCGACTGGACAATCTGATCGAGGCCATGATCGTCGCCGGTGACTTGCTAGAGCTATCCGATGTCGCGACCGATGACCCAGACGCTAAAGGAACCTGGGTATTTGCGGCGCCGCCATCTTTTGTGGTTCGCCGTACCGGAAGCATCTTCTTGTCCGGAATCGCTCCCGATCAGGACATCTTCTTGCCGGAACACCTGGCGCTGCGCGTGGTCCGCTCCCACGTGACGCAGTTTATCGCACCCGAGCCTGGCGAGGATCTGATCGAGCAGTTGATCGCGCACGGACTGCATCAATTGTCTGAGTCCGTGTGGCTCCGATCGCCCAAGGCGCAGACCCCTGAACAGCTGATCCAACGTTTCGAAAATCAACTGGCCTCTCAACCGACCTGCGGACCAGTATCCGGTCTCGAGATCCTCGATCGAGACACCAAGGTGACCTATTATCGCGGGCGATGGGGCGCACCGCGTGGCCAGACCGGTACATTTGTCGCACGCCGGCCGCAGGAGTTCGGCGCGCCGCTCTGGAGCTTCGCAGAACTTGCCGATGGCACGTTGAAGCGGATCGTCGACTTGCCTCCCAGGCACTTTCGTTGGCGCGGATGCGATGCCGCGTGGCACTTACAGATGGCGATTGACGGCGTAGCGGGACATCCGCAGCAATACAGGCGCAGCGCCACAGATGCCGGTGTCCGTTTCGATTTCTTTTCGCCGTTGCCACTCTGGGCCCAGCGCCGATTGATGGTTCTCGGTCACGAACGTCCACGTAGCCGCAGCTTGTTCGCGTACGAGATTCCCGTGGCAGAGGCGGCAGAAGAAGAAAAAAACCTTCAGGAAAACTTGTGGCTGGTGCCGACGGACGCGTAAGAATGCGGGAGGGGAACAAGTATGCAGACAATTAAAGAAACTATAGAAAATCTGCACGGCTCGCTGAGTGACTATATCGAGGCGACATACCACATCAGTGCCCCGTCGTTGATTGCGCAGCGGCAACACCTTCTTGAACGTGACGGTGTCATACATCGCGTCCCTTATCTCGAATCGACGCCTAAATACCAAACGGGCGATACATTCGGCTCAATGGTCGGCCTGCCGTCGGCCGCGCAGACGCTCTTTTCACGATTGAGTTCTAAAAGCGAAGGCCTTCCGCGGTTGATCTACGATCCTCCGTACAAGCACCAGGCGGAGTCGCTTCGTCACAATCTCATCGATGGAAAGAATCTGGTCATCATGACCGGGACGGGTTCGGGAAAGACAGAATCTTTCCTTCTTCCGATCCTGGGCAAGTTTGCGCAGGAGGCGCAAACGCGTCCCAGTGTCTTCGCTGAGCAGCCCGCGATGCGGGCGCTGATCATGTATCCGATGAATGCGCTCGTAAACGACCAGTTGGGGCGACTTCGTGCCTTGCTGGGCGACCCGCGCCTCGTCAGTTCCTTCAAGGAGTGGTGTGGCCGCCCACCTCGATTTGCCCGATATACAAGCCGGACCCCGTATGCGGGCATTCGCACGTCGAAGAAGGATTCGTCGCGACTACAATCCTTCGACAGCTTCTACGTTGACGTGCTCAGGCGTGCGGACAGCGACGATGCCGAAGAAAAGGCACAAGCTGTTGAGTTGCTGACCGCCTTGAAGGATCGCGGGAAATGGCCAGCAAAACCCGATCTGGAAGCCTGGTTCGGGCAAAAGGGCAGCGCCTGGCAAGACCGGAAGACGGGAGAGTTCGTCAGGGCGGTTACGCTGCCTGACGACTCCGAACTTCTGACGCGACACGAAGTCCACGCCGCGCCGCCTGACCTGCTGGTTACAAACTATTCGATGCTCGAATACATGCTCATGCGGCCGATTGAGCGACCTATCTTTGACAGGACACGTGAGTGGCTTGCTGACAACCCGGATGAGACCTTTCTGGTGGTGCTCGACGAAGCACACCTCTATCGCGGTGCCGCCGGCGCAGAAGTGGGATTGCTGCTAAGACGGTTGCGGGACCGGATAGGTGTCCCGGAAGACCGTTTCCGGATTATCTGCGCGACAGCGAGTTTCAAAGATGCTGACTATGCCCCGGCGTTTGGATCGCAGCTCTCCGGCGTCCCGGCTGATTCCTTCATTCCAATCGAAGGCACACTCGATCTCAAGGAAGGCGCCGGGAAGGGAACGTTAGAGGACGCCGAAGCCCTTTCCGGTATTGATCTGAATGCATTCTACGAGGCGGATTCTGACGATGCCAAGCTGGCATTGATTACGCCGTTGCTCGACTACCGAAGCGTTACGGGTGCGGAATCGACAGAACGTGGGCTCTTCGATGCGTTGAAATCGTTCCCTGCAATGTGCGCACTAATTAATGCAACGATGAAGGAAGCCCGGCCCATCGCCGAGCTTGGCACTTTTCTGTTTGCCGGCGATGTTCCGGCCAAAACCGCCGATGAAGCCGTTACTGTCCTGATGGCGCTCGGTAGCGTTGCGAGGCCGGAGCCGAATCTACCCGGATTGCTGCCCTGCCGCATACACAACTTCTTTCGGGGCTTGCCTGGCCTTTGGGTTTGTATGGACCCAGACTGCAGCGAGATCTCCGAGGATCAACGTGATGGCATCTGCGGGAAGATGTACTCGCAGCCGTCGGAAGAATGCGGGTGTGGTGCCCGGGTCCTTGAGTTGTTCACCTGCCGCAACTGCGGAACCGCTTACGCTCGCGCCTATACCGACGACGTCGATTCACCGCGTGCTCTCTGGTCCGAGCCGGGAGAGCAGTTGCGCATGGCGAGTGGCGAGACAAGCCCGTTGCTACCTATCGACTTGCTTCTTGAGCAGCCTGCGCACGACGATGGTGCCGAACCAGCCGACTACGATCTGGAAACAGGGCAACTGAATCCGCTCACACCCGGACCGCGCATGCGAACGGTCTTCATCCGTCAGGATCGACTCAACGATACCGCCGACGACGAGAATGAGAACGACAACAGCTTCGAGTCACGTGGTCAGTTCACTCCGTGCGCGGTTTGCGGCAAGACGGCACGCTTTGGGCGCAGCTATGTGCAAGACCATCAGACCAAGGGTGACCAGCCCTTTCAGGCTTTACTCGCCCGACAAATCCAGATTCAGCCTCCAGGGCCACAGGAAGCGACACCATTTGCGCCTCTGCGCGGCCGCAAAGTGCTCGCCTTCTCGGACTCCCGACAAGTGGCAGCTCGCCTCGCACCCAATCTGCAGATGTATTCCGAGCGAGATTCTCTCCGCCCCCTGATCATCAGCGGCTTCAATTGGCTCAAGGAACAGGATGCAATTCGCCCGCACCTGAATCTCGACGACCTATATTTTGGTGTGTTGCTCGCCTCCAAACGCCTGAACGTGCGTCTGCGTCCGGAAATGCGCGGCGGGGAAAACTTTGATGCTGAAGAAGTTGTAGACGAGGCGGTCCGCCAGGATGAACTGGAAGATCCGTCGACCTTGTTGAGCTTGTTGTTGGAAATTCGGGCTCACCGTCCGCCGGAGTCGCTGCTTAGCAGCATGCTGACGACCTTGACCGACAGGTTTTGGGGGATGGAACCCCTGGCGCTCGCAACCTTGAAAGAAAGCGATCGCCACACAAAGAAGATATTGGGCCTGCCGCCGATACCGGGATTCGCTGAGAACGATGAGGCCAAACTTGCGATCGCGCGCTACTGGTTGCGGTGCTGGAACAACAACGGCTTCAGGCTTGCGCAGATGCCGGGCACTTGGATTAATCGGCCGCCATCAGAAGGATTTCGGGTCAAGCCGCGAAACCCGAAAGCCAAGATCAAGGCAATTGAATCCGTCATCGACGATAAGGCCGCCAGGAAGGTCTTTTGGGATAGCTGGTCGCCGGAACTGCTCAAGTGGTTCACGCAATCAGTGGAGAGTGGGTATCGGTGCCTGAACGGCGGCGAGCTTTCGCTCCAGTTTGATGGTGCCTGGGTGCATTGCTCAAGTTGCAAATCGGTCCATCGTCCTATCCCTGGCATTGAAAGCTGCCTTGACTGCGGAAGTGATACCGTCTCCGCACTTGATCCAGATGCCGACCCGGTCTTTCTTGCGCGCAAAGGTTTTTATCGCAAACCGGTTACGCAGGCCCTTGAGGAGCCGCCGCGGCAGCCGATGGCTCTCATTGCCGCTGAACACACTGCCCAGCTCAACGCGCCGCAAAACGAGGATGTGTTCTCCAAAGCAGAAGAAAATGAGCTCTTGTTCCAGGATATCGCGCTGAGTGGGAGCGGTCTTGGAGGGCGTTCCACCGCAATCGACATCTTATCCAGCACGACGACTATGGAAGTCGGTATCGACCTCGGAGCATTGTCAGGCGTGGCCCTGCGAAACATGCCGCCTGGGCGTGCTAACTATCAGCAGCGGGCAGGCCGTGCAGGTCGTCGCGGCAATGCTGTAGCCACAGTCGTCGCGTTTGGGAGCGCAGACAGCCATGATGAGCACTATTTCTCCCAGCCCGACGAGATGATCCGGGGTGATGTCGTCGACCCGAAACTGACATTGGACAACCCTGAGATCGTGCGCCGCCACATCCGCGCGTTCCTCCTGCAGAACTATCACCAGGATCGCCTTCCGATCATCGACCCTGACCAACCACACGATCTATTTTCGGTTCTGGGAAGTGTCTCCGGTTTTCGGAAGGCGGATTCGCTCTTGAATCGGGACGACTTCGCGGCATGGCTCGCCGACAATGAGGAGACGTTGCGTACCCGCATAGCCGGGTGGATTCCTGAGCAGCTATCCGGAGACGATCGGGCTCTTCTCCTCGGTGAGTTCGTCAGTGATTGCCTTCAAGCTGTGGACGAGGCCATCGCCCCTGGTCCCGGTGAAGAGGAGGAGACCGAGGATGAAGACGACGACGATACCGCCGGTGACGAAGAAGCAGCTGAGGAAGGAGAAGAACACCCGCAGCAGGCTTCCAGTCCCGGCAAGATGCTGGACCGCCTCCTTTACTGCGGGAAGCTACCTCGATACGCATTTCCGACTGATGTTGCGACCTTTCACGTATTCGACCGCGACCGGTCGTCCCGCCACAGACAAATCATGAAATTTGCGCCCTCACAGGGCTTGCCGATAGCGCTTTCCCAGTATGCGCCGGACAAACAGGTCTGGATTGCGGGCAAGTGCTACACCTCGGGGGCCATCTATTCAGTGATGAAGGATGACCGCTTTCACGCTTGGGAGAGCAAGCGCCTTTATATGGAATGCAGCGACTGTGGTTTCGCGAGGACGTTCGAAGCGGGTGAAATCGTCCGCAATGATACGACTGACTGTGAGGCGTGCGGTGGCGAAAACACATTTGGGCCCGCTCGCTACTGGATGCGGCCACCTGGGTTTGCTCACCCGATCGGCGTCGAAGAGATGACTTCTCCCGACGAAATTCCGGAAACCAGTTACGCCACCCGAGCGAAATTGACGATGGGGACGCCGGGAGACGATGAGGGCTGGTCCGAAGCCAATGAGCGTATCCGTAGCTTGAAGACCCGGCGGCACCTCCTGGTGTCGAATACGGGTCCGCAGCAAGAAGGATACAACTACTGTGTCAAATGCGGCCGAATAGAAGCGAGCAACACCCCTTCGCCGATCCTGGCGGCGCCCCACCGCAAGCCCTATCCGGATGATGATGACAAACTCATGTGTGATGGCATTGGACCGACACGCCACCTGGTGCTTGGGACCGATTTCATCACGGACATCGCGCTGTTCTCCATGCGCGTGGCCGCACCGCTCAAGCTGAAGCCGGGGCACTATTCAACGGATGTCGCGCTGCGAACTGTCAGCGAAGCACTTGCCAAGGCGGCATGCCAGATACTGGAGATCGAGCCTGGCGAGTTGATGGCCGAGTATCGACCTGCGCTCACTCCTGCGGGTAAAAGCGGGTTGGAAGCAGAGATCTTTCTCTATGACACGCTTCCTGGTGGCGCGGGCTTTGCGAGTCAGTTTGCAGATCGCGGACTTGAGCTGTTCCAGCGCGCACTCCAATTGCTGAAAACCTGCCCCGAGGACTGCGACGCTTCGTGCTACCGCTGTTTGCGGAGCTTCAAGAATAAGTTCGAACATCGCCTGCTCGACAGGCATGTGGGCGCTGAACTGCTGGAATATCTGCTGACAGGACAGAATCCCGGATTCAGCGCTGAACGCCTCAAGCGATCTACAGCCTTGTTGCTGAACGACCTCCTCCGGCGCGACGAGGGGATGGCGACATTCGAGGCTGGGCTAAGAATCGCCTATGGGAATGGAAAGTCAGTAACGGCTCCAATTCTTGCTGAATGCAAAGGTCGGAAGTTCGTCATTGCGCTTTCGGGGCCTTTGACGACAGGTCATCCCGCTGATCCGGCGATAGCTGAATTTCGCGACAGCGGCACTGAGTACCAGGTCATTGTCGAGAATGAACTCGTGATACGGGGTAACCTTCCAACGGCAACGCGCACCATCTACCAGCAGATCACCGGTTGAAGTAGATGATAGAACTGGTTGGCGTCGGCGAAGGGAAAGAATACGAGGCAGCCCTGCATTTGCGTAAGCAACTGCTTGCCGTCTGGCCCGACCTCAGCCAGCACCCCGTCGATCATGTGAAGATTTTCGTTGGCCTTAAGCTTTACGGACATCCGATCGAAGACATCGACCTTTTTGTTGTGGGGCAGTTCTCTGAGCCACGCGAGTTTGACATTGAGTTCAAATTCTATCCGCGCGAGGGCGAGCCTTTCGTTCCGCGGCGCGCTTCGGTGCGCAACTTCGCCCTTGTCATTGAGGCCAAATCACACGATGCGACGGGTGTTAGGTTCGACGACAAGGTTGCTTCGGTAAGGTATCCCAGAGGCTGGGAGTGCGTGACCGAGAAGGCCCGGCAGCAGGTATTCGAACTCAAGAAGTACCTTGCACACAATGGTGTGCCGAAGATCTATCTCCAGGATCTGGTCTTCTTTTCCGGCCTGCGTGAGCCCGACCTCCCTAAACGGCCGCACAACTGTTTCGGCATCGATGCGAGCTTCGAACGCATTCTGAACATTTTGGGCCAAGTGTCGTCTCCGGCTAACAACGACCGCCGCGTAACGCTCAGCTTCGGCTCGGAGGACGTCTTCGATTCAATCTTTTCGTCAGAGACCGCTTTGCTTCAGACCATGGAGCCCACGCCGCTCGACCGGCGGCGCATGGATCGCATTGTCAAGGCAGCTCTGCCCGAGGCCTGGCTCGATGATCTGACACATAGGCAAGTCGTAGTCCGTGGCAGAGGCGGCGTTGGGAAGACCGTGATCCTTCTTCAGATGGCGTACCGTGCCTATGACAGTAACCGGATGCGGTCGCTCGTGCTGACCTACAACAAGGCACTTGTCGCCGACATGAGACGCACGATGGCACTGCTCGGTGTCCCTCACCAGATCGAAAAAGGCGGCATTCGGATAGAAACGGTGCATGCGTTCGTCGGTCGCCTGATGCATGAACTCGGCATCATCAAGACTTACGATGGTTTTTTGGAGCGCTACGAGGAACACAAGGAAACTCTCCTGGACTATATTCGTAGCGGAGCGCTTTCCGGTGATGATCTTGAGAGCGTCCGTCAGGATAACGCCGATGATTTTGCCTGGGACGCAATCTTCGTCGATGAAGGGCAGGATTGGCCATCCAATGAAATCGAGATTTTGCGGGCAGTCTACCAACCGGAACGCATTGTTGTGGCCGACGGAGTCGATCAGTATGTGCGGGCATCCGTAGCGGATTGGTCATCGGGACTTGCACGGGAAAAGATGCGGCCGCGCCGGTTGCGGCGGTGCCTGAGAATGAAGGCTAATCTCGCGCATTTCGTAGCCGATTGTGCTGATTCCCTCGGCCTTCAGAACTGGGACCTCGAACCAAATCCAGACGCGAATGGAGGACGGGTCATCATCGTTGAGGGTGACATGGCTGGTCAAACTGCGTTGTTGAGTCAGATTTTCGGGGAAGCCGCGGAACTCGGAAACTACCCTGTCGATCTACTTGCGTGCGTTCCGCCATCGTTGGTGGTCCGCGATGGTGACGATACCTACTCGATACCGGGACGGACTATTCGCCAGAACGGAGGCGTCGTTTGGGACGCATCATCGTCTGACGTCCGGGAAATTTATCCAACAGAGCGCGACGCTCTGCGGATCGTGCAATACGACTCCTGCCGCGGGCTCGAAGGCTGGACCGTGATCAACTACGCCTTTGATGATTTCTATGATTACAAATACGAACAATGGCTGGCATCGCCGGCGGATCTTGGTGGGTTATTTGAAACGAAGGATGATCTTGCGGCGGCTTTTGCCGCGCAATGGATGATGATCCCACTGACCCGAGCGATGGATACACTGGTCATAAACGTGTCGAAGCGGCCCTCGGTCGTGAAAGATGCGCTCATGAGGGTGCACAAGCGGAGATCTGATTTCGTTGAATGGACAACACTTTGATGTCGCAAGATTTCCGTTCGTCTCTGATGCCTAACAGCGATTATGCCGCATGCCGGAGCTTGGCTTCCGCGTTCTCTGCTTGATCACCGCTTGCGTTCTGTAAGAACTGGTCAAGGGCGGCACGGCGGGAATTCCTGTCGAGTGCATGAACGGTCCCCCGGAACTCCACGCCGTCGAGCAGAGCTTCGATATAGCCGGCAATAGTGTCCGCGGCCATTATCAGTGCTGTGTCGAGCGAGTGGATGTACTTGCTCGTAACTGTTCCCTTGGAGTGGCCGACCAATGCCGCGATAGTCACCTCGGTGAAGCCGAGATCATTCGCGACGCTGGCAAAGCTGTGCCGAAGAATGTGCGGTGTTATCCCGGCGAGCGGTGAGCCATCGAGAATCTGCTTCCAGTGATTGGGGAAGCTGCCGAAAGCCTCACCTCCGCGAGTTCCTGGATAGACGTAAGGGGAGAGCGCGTCCTTCCGATGTTGATCGAGGTAATCCACAACCGGGAGGCCGATGGCACGAGTGGATGCACCTTCCTTGGAGTCGGTGAGACGCAGACAGCTTCCGTCAGTGTCCACCTCGGCCCACAGCAACCCAATGATTTCGCTTCGCCTGCAGCCCGTGAGAGCCAGCAGACGAATGACCTCGACGGTCATTGTGTATTTATCGTTCATTTGGGCTTCGCGGAGCATCCCTCCCAGTGTGCGGTACTCGTTTTCAGTAAGACGACGGTCGCGCACCCGGTCTTTCGGCTTGCGCACCCCGTGGGCCACATTGTGCTCTACGATCCCGGCGTTGATTGCATAGGTCAGAATAGCCCCGAGTAGCGATATCGCCTTGGCCGCAGTGCCAGTTCCGCCCCGCAAGATCGACTTGCCGCGCAGCTTCTTGCTTTTCCGAACCGCACGGGTCTTCCCTGCGATGATGTCATTCATTGCCTTGGTGACATCGGCTCGGGTCAAATCCTGGACACGCCGCTTCCCCAACAGAGGGATGATGTGCCCATTGATGCGGCCGATGTCGGTCCCGATCGTTGACGCCTTCTTGGGCTGACCGCTCTTTCCAAGCACTAGGCCCGCATTCATGTCCTCCACGTATCGCTCGCAGAGCTCTTTGACGGTGATCGCATTTCGGTTGATCTGCTTCTCTTCGGCAGGGTTTTCGCCCTGCGCGACCTTGCCGAGTTGTATCCGCGCCTCCCGGCGCGCTGTTTCCGGAGTCCATATGCCATGCAGCCCGATCGTGTAACGTCGTGACCGACCGGCCGCGCGATATTGGATGACGTAGCTGCGCTTCCCTGATGCGAACACGCGCAGTCCAAACCCAGGTAAATCATCATCCCAAATGACGTAGTCGTTGGCCTTGGTTTTGGCGGCGTCGACCGTGCGCTTCGTGATCCGTGCCATGTCGTTGTCTCCTTTCCGGGCTCGGACTTCGCGTAAGCGTCACGTAAGCACCACGTAGGCACGCGGACGGAAACCAGAGCGTAGGTTAGGATAGAAGCTTGCGGGAGGATGACTTGAAAATGCAATGAAAGTCAGTGGCTTAGCGTACCGCAGCGCATTCTATCGTGTTTTTCGGAAAGACAGACATATTTCCTCCGAAGGCAGAGGCCACAGGTTCGAATCCTGTCGGGTGCGCCAGTTTTTTCAAGCATTTGCGGCGCTTTTTTTCCCGGCATTTCTGGGATTGTCCCGGATTATCCCCGGATTTTGGCCTTGCCAACACGGCCACCAGACCCCCGATTGCGATGGCGTAGCGGCCAAGAAAAAACCGCCGGAAGGGCTGGCACCCTTCGCAGCGGCTCATTCGATAGCTGTGCGGCTATTTCCGCTTTCTACGGCAGTGCCGAATCGGGTGCAAGGGCAAACCTTGCCGGAGGTGCCAAATGAGCATCTCCCTCGCTCACGGGGGCCTGCCTGATGGTGTGACGCCCTTTAAGCTCTGTGACCTCGTCGCTGAGATTGCGCCAGGGACCTGCAAAAAAGAGCGGCTATCGGCAACGGCAGTTCGCCTTCTGCAATACTTCATTCGGGCATGCCGACAATCCGACTTCGAACCTGGCAAGATCTGTGGCTCCTGGGAACAGCCGCAAACAATGGCAGGCGAGCTCAGAATCTCGACCAAGGTCCTGCACAATGCCGAAGCGGAACTGCTCGAAGCCGGTTTCATAGAGCGCACTCACACTCCGCATGCCAGACGCTGCGGCAAGCGCCACAATGGTGATATCGTCGCGCTTGCGGGGATCAGTCTTCGCCCGCTGATCGAAGGCTGGGCCAAATGGCAGGCGCGGCGCGAAGCGATCGAACTGCAGGCTAGCGCGGTATTCAGCCTCAAGCAGGAAGTTGCGGCGCTCAATCGAGAAGTCCGGGCCTCTGATAATCCGGGCGCAATCGAGCGGGCAGGCGAAATTCTGCCGCGCGGCCGCATCTCACGCATCAACGATGTCGAGAAACTGGAAGCGTTGAGGGATGCGCTTGAAGCTCTCTTGGTGCTGCTGGAAGTTCCCTCTGGTGCAACGAAATCTTCCGACCAGACGGAAGAAATCGTTACACCTATCATACCTGAATCAAACTCATCGAAAAACCGTAGCGGCGCTCGTTGCGGCAGAGGTGATGATGATCGTGCGACGATGGTCACGCCCGAGTTGGTAGCTGCAATTGCCAGTTCCGATTATCAAAGCCTCCTTCCTAACGGACGACCCCCAACCTGGCGCGATCTTGTCGATGCGTCAGTCATGGCATGCGGCTGGCATGGCATTTCAGAGGCTGCATTCGGCCAAGCATGCGAGAGGCTGGGACGCGAGCGTGCAGCGGTCTGCGTGGTGGTTATCGATCGCAATGCCCGGTTGCCTGGTGAGCACCGCTATCGAGCCCGATCAGGTCGAAGATGCCTGACTGGACTGCTGCGCAACCCCACAGGCCTCTTGCCGATGCTCAGGGCAGCACAAGGCTATCCAGAGGGACGATTGGACGAAGGTGAGGTGACATCTGAACTGTCGCGCCGAGATGATCGCGGTCGTTTCGGAATCCTTGCATCAGCCGCATTGGCGAAGTTTGCAAGTGAGTGCGCCAAATGATCGTCACGACTAGCGAAGGTCTCTGGCATACCCTGCAAGATGGCAATCCGTGGTGGCCATCATACCAACCCCGGCGAACGGATGTTCTGAGCTGGCGGCATGCTGCGGCTATTCTGCTGCGCGAGGTCGATCCGGAACCGATCTTTGCAGCCCTGCCCGATTTGTTCGACGCGATCTACGATCAAACCGCTGATGCTGTCTGCGAACGGCTGTCAGGCACTGAAAACCGACTCACTTGGGCGATCTGGTTCGATGTCTGGTTAGAGCATTTCGACAGCTGGAATGACCCGATCCGGCAACTGCTCGAGCAGCATTGCATTGGCCACGATGCGAAGCATCTGGCTGAAATGCTCACTCGTCTTGATGGAGCATCTTTCTGTGATTTCGTGCTTGATGCCTACGATCAGGACGTCATCAACCGCGCCGCATTGCAAACTGCTTTAGACGAGGAGCCGCTACCGATCCTCAAACTCAGCGGGACGGGGTGGCCTTTTGAGCGGCTCGCCTATGGCTTCTACCAGCGTTTCTGCACCGAACTCGACCAAGAGCCGGAAGCGGCACCTCAGGCCATGTCGGAGCTCGATTTCAATCGAGCGGGGCACCCGAATGTCTATCGGGAGAATGCGGCATGAGCCCGGTCAGAATAGCATCGCAACTGTTGCGGCCATTCGGCCGGCCGCTTCCCGCTGGAAATCCAAAAACACTTCGAAATCCTCCAATCTCGATCACCCAGAATCTGAGCGACGAAAATAGAATTTCACACTCCATGCAGGTGGCCTGCTTTCAGTGGAGCGGTCAAACCCTCGGAAAACCGGGCCCTAGGCCGGATTTGCCGCGATATTTTTACAACCAGATAGCTGGTTCTGGTGCATCTCCGGTCTATAGAGACCTTATAGAACTGCTATATATCAGTGACTTAAACTCTACAGAAATCCTGCAGTCCTCCCTCACGCCGGGAGGTTATCATGGCGAAGGGTGAGCAGCTTAACACCTCCGTTTCGCCCGAGATTTACACCCGCTTCTGCGGGATCGCTGCCGAGCGAAATCTCTCGAACGCTGCCCTGCTTCGCGACATCGTCGAAGAGCTGATTGAGGCCTATGACGCCGGGCGAGCGATCTTCCAGAAAGAAGCTGGGCCGCGGCTCGACACGACTGTCAGCGGGCTGGTTCATCAGCTCAAGGAACTCGTGATCGAAATGGATCGGGCGCAGGCGGACAACGTCCGGATGCAGCACAAACTTCACGAGAAATGGAACGGTGGGGAAGAAGCCAACCGGCTCGCGCAGCAGCGGCTCATCGCCGAGTTTCGAAAGCAGGACGAAGCCAGTCTTTCGCCTTTCCTGACCAAGACCGAAGAGTTGCTGACCGCATTCGAAGAGCTCGAACCGAAGCTTTCCGAAGCGCTCGAAACGCGACTCACCCAGATATCAGAGCAGCTGGCTAAGTCGATTGAGCTGGCAAGCGAGCCCAGGGAAATGCGCGGGCTCTATCTTGGTGACAATCGGATGCTGTCGCTTCAATTCCTCTCCGCGTGCGGAGGGTTGCTGCTCTCACTCGGAATATTGACGGGGCTTGTGCTGCCTGGGTTGTTTAGCGGGTGGTCCGTCTGGCAGGCTTCAAAGCTGATCGACAGTCCTGCGCAAATGTGCCACCTCATCGAAAAGGAATACGGTCGCACCGATTGCGTACTTCCTGACTCAGATCGCGAACTCGGCCTTCGTGTCATCGCGCATGAGGATCGGCAATGATCCATGTGGCGGCAGTTTCGGGCGGTGCGGCTGCGGTCGAATATTACACCGCCGACAATTACTACACGTCCGACCAGTCGCTCGATACCAGCGAATGGCTCGGCAAGGGTGCTGAGGCGCTGGGGCTGAGCGGTTCGGTCGACAAGGACACCTTCGCCGCCGTCATCGAGGGCAAGCTACCCAATGGATCCGAGATCCAGGGCAAGGATGGCGTCCACCGAGCCGGCGATGAGCTCCACTTCAGCGTTTCGAAGTCGGTCTCGTTGATGGCGCTGGTCGGCGGCGACAAGCGCCTGATCGAAGCGTTCACGGAGTCGGCGAAGGTGGCCCTGAAATGGGCCGAAAAGAACGTCGTTGAAGCGCGGGTCTGGGACAACGAACTGGGCACCGCTGTGCCCGAGCGCACGGGCAACCTCCTTGTCGCCAGCTTTCTTCACGACGTGAACCGTAACATGGAGCCCCACCTCCATATTCACGGGGTCGGCATCAACGCGACCCAGACCGCTGATGGCAAATGGCGAGCGGTCCACAACCCTGAATTCTACCGTGCGCAGCACGCGATGAGCGCGGTGCACAACGCAGAGATGCGCGCCAGGGTCGAGGCACTCGGCTATGAAACTGTCCCCGCTCGGGAGGCGGTCGATGGCGCATTCGAGATCAGGGGTGTTTCCCGCGAGGTGATCGAAGCCTTTTCGACCCGGCGCGCTGAGGTGGTGACCGAAGCTGCAAAGGATGGACGAACCAGCGCCAGAGAACTCGAACTGGCGGCTCTCGCGACGCGGAAGGGCAAGGAAATGGACCCGGACATGGCGGGTCAGAAAGAGCGGTGGGAGCAAACGGCAAAGCGTGTGGGCTTTGATCCCAAACCTCTGATCGACAAAGCTCTGGGACGCTCCAGTGCCGAGCAGACCGTGTGGACCCGGCTTGTAGCCGGCATTCGTGGAATCGGCGCGAAAGGCATGGCGATTGCCAGTGCCATGGGGCTGACCCCGAAGGATCGGGACCCTTTGGTCCCGGAACGTCTCGGTCGTCTGGAAGCCAAGGCATTTGCAGCAGCACAAGCGGTCGCCTCCGCTGCAAGAGAACTTGGTGAGCGCGAGGCGGCCTTTACCCGCAATGATTTAATCCGCCATTCGCTCGAGCGACAGGGGCCATTTACCGTCGAATCCATCGAGGCGCGTATCCATCACCTCCAGGAGCGCGGTCTTCTGATTGGCAGCGGCCCTGCGGATCGCGACCGGATGCTGACCACGCAGCAGGCCTTGGCGATGGAGAACAAGGTCGTTGCTCTGGCGCTTGCAGGAAAGGACAGTGTTGAGCCCATCGCAGAACAGAACGGCGTGGTTGCACGCCTGCAGGAACAGGCGCGGGCCATAGGCCTGCGACGCCTCAATCAGGGGCAGGAGAAGGCCGGAGCCGATATTTTGACGAGCAAGGACCGCGTTCATCTCGTCCAAGGCGGGGCTGGTGTCGGAAAATCAGCGGCGTTGGCTCCGGTGGCCGCCATTGCGCGGGAGGAAGGGCGGTCTGTGGTGGCAATATCTCATGTGGGACGCATTGCGCGTGAGTTTGGCGAGAAAACCGCAGCGCCGGCATCCACGGTGGATGGCTTTCTGGCCCGGTATGCGCGGGTTCTCGATGGTAGTGCCAGCGCGGAAAGGGTGGCGGAAGCGCGGGAAGAGTTGGGCGGCGCACTGGTGATGGTGGATGAGGCGAGCCAGATCGGAACCGACCGGCTCGCACGTCTGGTCGACCTTGCCAACCGGATGGATGTCGGGCGGCTCGTCCTGGCGGGCGATATCAAGCAGCTACCCGCCATCGAGGCGGGCAAGCCGTTCGCCCAGCTTCAGGGCCAGGAGCTCGGCAGGAGCGACATCGCTGAGAACCTGCGAGCGCAAACGCCGCAGATGCAGGCGCTCAATCGTGCGTTGGGGGACGGTGACATCGATCAGGCGTTCACGGAGCTCAAGGCGTCGACCATCGAGGTCGCGCCTGGAGATATACCGAAGACTGCTGCGAACATGTGGGCCGAGCTACCGAAGGATCAGCGCGACAATACTGTCCTGCTTGCTGCCGGGCGCGCCATGCGAAGCGCGGGCAATGCGGAGGCGCAGAAGGCATTGGCCACGCGGGGCGAACTCGGCGCGAATGGCATACGCCTCGATGTGCTCGACCGGGTGACCATCACCCGGGAGGGGGCTCGGCAGCTGAAAGGCTATCACGAAGGTCGCGTGGTGGCGTTCCAGACGAACCTGCCGAGCCAGAACTTCGAGCGCGGTGAGCGCGGCGAGGTCGTCGACGTGCAGGACGGCAAGGTCGAGCTGCATATGGGCGATGGTGAGCTCAGGACACTCGATCCCTCGCGCCTGCCGGCCAATCTCAAGCATGACGCCGTCACGATCTTCGAACGCAAGAGCATCGCCCTCCACGAACAGGACCGCATTCGCTGGACCGCAAAGGACAACGAACGAGGCTTAGCCAACGGCGATATTGCGCATGTCGAGCGGATCGATGGCGGTAACGTCACGATCGAGGCGGGCGATGGCAAGCTGCACGTACTGCCGCGAGGCGACCCTATGCTGGAACGGCTCGATCTCGCCTATGCGATCAACGTACATGTCGCACAGGGCATGACCGTCAAGGATGGCATCATCATGATGTCCGAGCGCGAACGTGCGCTCAACAGCACAGCCTCTTTTCTGGTCGCCGTTACCCGGATCGCAGAACACGCGACGCTGGTGACCGACAATCCCGATCGTGTGCAGCGCCAGGTCGAGACCAGGACCGGTGAGAAGACCAGCGCGATGGATGTCTCGAAGGCCAAGACCAAATCGCCCGAACATCATCCCGGCTTCAAGGAAGACCTTCAAAAGCTTTCCGAAAAGCTCGGCCCCGAATACGCCATGGCCGTCCTCCAGAACCGCGAGCGCGATATCACGCTCGAAAAGCCTATCGGGCGCGGTGGCGAACCGGTGCGCGACAGGAGTGAGCCCGCACGTGACATCGAGCGCAGTCTCGACGTCGAGCGGAGCCGGTAAACATGGCCACATCCGCACATTCCCACACTCTCACATGTGAACATGAGGCCCATCGCGCATGACAACAACATCACACCCGAACACCCGCACAGTCGCCATAGTCAGCCAGAAAGGTGGAGCGGGAAAGACAACGCTCGCGATCCATCTGGCTGCTGCTGCGACCCGCGCGGGTCAGATCAGCCTCGTAGTCGACACCGATCCGCAGGCCAGCGCCTCGCAATGGGCCGAATGGCGCCAGGGTGCGCCACCCGAAATCATCGACAGCGCTCCGCCGCGCATCGCCTCGAAGATCGTGGCAGCATCTGAGCAAGGCGCTGATCTGATCGTCATCGACACGCCGCCCCATGCCGATCTTGCAGCCAGCAAAGCCGTCGAGTGCGCGGACCTTGTCCTTATCCCCTGCCGTCCCAGCGCGTTCGATCTCGCCGCCATGCGAACGACCATCCGCCTGGTCGAACTGCTCGCCAAGCCTGCCTTCGTCGTGTTCACCGCTGGTCCGCCCAACGCTCCGTTGATCTACGCCGATGCGAAGGAACTGGTAACCGGGTTCGGTGCGCAGATCTGCCCTGTTATCCTCCCCGACCGCGCAACCTATCGCCATGCAGTTGCAGCCGGTCAGACCGTCTTCGATCTCGACCCTTCAAGCAAAGCAGCATGCGAGATCGAACAGCTTCACAAGTGGGCATGTGAACAGTTGAACATTTTCACACGCGAACAGAAAAGGATGTCCGCATGAACCGCTTCGCTAACCTCGCTGATAAGCAAGCGAAGGACGATGCGACGACCGAACCCGCATCGCCTGCAGCTCACCCCCAGACCCCGCCAAGCCGGGTCGGCCGCAAGGCGATATCGGGCTACTTCTCGCCCGAACTCTCGCTGGCCATGCACACCTGCGCACGGCGCAACGGCCTCAGCCTGCAGGACCTGATGGCCGAAGCCTTCGACGATATTCTGCGCAAATATGGCGAAAGCCCGATTGGATCCTGATAGGAGAGACGATGAGCACCCTTAACCAGTCGCGGTGCGCCGCGCGCATCGAGTTCCTGATGCTCCGATACCAGCTCGCGGCGCTCCTGGTCACCTCGGCGCTTCTGCTGAGCCCACTTGCGATATTGCCATTTATCGGCGGCCCGGTCGCATCGGCTATCTTCGCTTCCGCCACAATTGCCTTGGCGTTCCTTGCCCAATGGCAAATCGCAAAACGCCTGTTCATGGGGCCGCCCGCCAGTGCAGCGCTGATTCGTGTAGCGCGTGACATGCTGCCGTTTGCCTGCCGCGCCAAGTTCGACCAAGAGGTTGCCGGCGAGCTTGAGAACTGGCGGACACCACTTTCGGCCTGGCAGGTTGTCGACCTGCATAGATCCGTTCGGCGGAAGTGTTCCAACACGCTCGTGAGTGATGTGGCTCTTCGCGAGCAACATCTCACTGCGCAAATCGCGGAGGTGCGTGACTGAAAGTGGGCCGCTTCGAGACAGTCTGGTTTCGGGAGCTTTCCTAAGAAAACGGACAATCCGGTCGCGATTCAAATCGCGGCGCCGTGTCCCATCCACATCGCATTCAAAGACAAGCCCACCAGCTAGCGACATAACTCACGTTCCCTGCCATTTCGAAGACAATGCCTGTCGCAATGAGGTGCAAGCGATCGCTGCCTTACTGATTTTTATCGGAATGGTTGCGCCTATCCGGTTTCGGCCTGTGCGTTACGGGCAGCAGCAATCGCCGCTGCAAGCTCTTTTGCTGGACCCACTCCCCAGTAGTGGAGGAAGTAAAACATCGGTTCACCGCCGATCATGTGGTTATGCAATGCTACGATATGGATATCCCGCTCGCGCAGTGCGCGAAGCACGGGCTGGACTTCGTCCTCGGTCATGATGAAGTCACCATCCACGGCGGCAAGGTCGTTGGTGCCCGAGAACGCCGCCCAGGTCGTAAGCCCCATCGAACCACCGATCTCAACGCCGTGCATGCGGCCTTGGCGAGCGAAGGTGTATTTCACGACACCATCGGCGATGCTTGGCTCGGTGCCCAAGATTTCGCTCAGCGCCAGGGCTTCGATCGTGCCGTTTGCATCCGGCGTCATGCCACCGAAACTGCGCTGCGGCGTCGGCGAGGCGGCGCGCACTTCCTTGATGGCATCCCAGACGGCTTTTACACCCGCTGCCATCTTAGCGGTTTCCCCATGCCCGCCGATATGCATAAAATAGACCGGCGGATCGTCGAATATGAAATGATTGTGCAGCGCGGTGACGGTCAACCCGTTGGCGAGGGCAGCGTCCATCGCGGCTGTTATCTCATCCTCGAATACGACCGTGTCGCCCATGACCATCACTCCGCCATCGACGGGTTTGAAGGCAGCCCATGAGCCGAGACCTGCCGGGGGATCGAGGCGCATGCCGTCGACCATCACCGGCACGTCGGCGCGCGTCCAACCGATGCGTGCGACCCCATCGTCGGTCATGGTGACCTCCGAGTGCGATGCCTCGAAAATCAGTGCCTCGAGATTGCCGAGATTATCCTGCGCGTGAAGAGCCGCCGACATCGCTGATAGCGATAGAGCCAAGCCGCCGACGAACAATGTTCTGCGTAATTGCTTCATCTTAGTTCTCCTTGGATGTGATTTCAGGTGCCAGCCATCATTGCGAGGTAATACAGCGACCCAATGAGTGCGCTCACGAAGAGAACGAGCAACATCCCGATCTTGAAGCGCAGCATGGCGATCAGGGCCGCAGCGGCAATGACGACGGAGGCGACGTCGATCGTGGCGAAGTCCGGCACGAGCAGGCGTGCGCCGTAACCTCGAACCTCGTCAAGCCGTGCGAAGGCAACGTGCAGCGCAAACCAGATGGCAAGGTTTAGGATCACACCGACGACTGCTGCCGTCACCGCCGAAAGCGCCGCTGTCAGAAGCTTCACGCCGCGCAGTTTTTCGATAAATGGCGCACCAAGGAAAATCCATAGGAAGCACGGCACGAACGTGACCCACGTGACGATGACCGAAGCCGCGATGCCCGAAGCCACCGGGCCTAACATGTCTGCTTCGCGATATCCCCCCATGAACCCCACGAATTGGACGACCTGGATCAGTGGACCCGGCGTGGTCTCCGCCATGCCCAACCCATCGAGCATTTCACCGGGGGCAAGCCAGCCATGCGTCTGCACGGCTTCCTGCGCCATATAGGCCAGCACGGCATACGCGCCCCCGAATGTCACGACCGCGAGCTTGGAGAAGAAAACCGCCAGTTCCGTGAACACGTGATTTGGGCCAACAAGAAGGATCAGCGCAATTATGGGAGCTGCCCAGATGCTGCCCCAGATCAAGGCCGTGCGGACTGCTCCGCGCCATGTAGGCTGCGCTTTCGCCATACCGCCTGTATGAAGCACGGCTTCCGGCTCGCTCTCCCCGTCCTCGGTCGTTTCACGGGCGCGAATGACCAGAAAGCGTGCAGGATCGAAATGCCCTCCAAGAAAACCGACCAGCGCGGCGGCCGCGATAATCAGCGGGAAAGGTGCATCGAATGCGAATATCGCCACGAAGGCTGCGGCGGCAATCAGATACATGGGCCAAGTTTTCAATGCCCTTTTCCCGATGCGCAGCAGGGCCTCGATGACTATGGCGAGCACCGCCGCCTTAATGCCGAAGAAAATCGCCTGGACGAAGCTGGCCTCCTGAAAACTGGCATAGAGCACGCTAAGCGCCATAATGCTGAGGAAGCCGGGAAGGACGAACAGGCATCCTGCGACGAGGCCACCGCGAACGCCGTGGAGCAACCAGCCAATATAGGTGGCAAGCTGCATGGCTTCCGGTCCGGGCAGGAGCATGCAGTAATTGAGCGCATGCAGGAACCGGTTCTCGCCGATCCAGCGCTTTTCATCGACTAGAATGCGGTGCATCACCGCGATCTGGCCGGCTGGCCCACCAAAGCTCAACGCGGCTATGCGCGCCCAGACACGCACCCCATCGGAAAACGGGATCGGAGTTTGTTCTACGGAACCTGAATTAGCGGGAGAATTCATCAACGCGTCCTTCGCACACAGCTCATCGAGCCGGACTTGGGCGCATTGCCTTACCGGGCGCCGGAATAAGTGCCCGAAGTCAAACTGCTAGATCATTGATCTGGTGTTGTCAAAAGCCTTACGCGAACAGTCTGCCTTGCACTTGGAGAATGTCGGCTTTCGAGATCGGCATTTGTATCTCCGATTTCCGAATTGAGGGCACGAAGCCGCCCTCAGCTACTACCTAGTCCAGTGGCAGGTTTCAGGATCGCGACGAGACCGATCAAATGTCCAATATGGGGGCGCAAAGCTGCCGGTAGGAAGGCCCAGTTCCAGCGTACCGCGACCTGCGAAAAGATCTGACAGTTCAAAGATTAGTCGCTCAGTCTCCCACCCAGCTCGGGATCAATCAACCACGATGCACCCAGTTCGAAATCTGGGTTAGCGGCGGCGATGGGGCCGTCAGGCTCATCGCAAATGTAAGGTGTGTGAGCTACTTGCACGTCTCCGCCATGCCGAAGCAGATCGGCTGAGATCTTGGCCCTTCCTCGAAGGATGTGCAGCAACCACTCGAAGTCTTCGAGCATTTGCACCACCCCGCGACCGGCGAGCGAATAATACAGGCACCGCTGGAAATCGTCGCACCGGGTGGACAGGATGCGCGCCAGCTTCGCCTTAGCATCTGCACATTCCTCATGAACCGCCTGCAACGCCTCAAAGAGTTCGAGCGAGGCATAGTAAGCGTCAAATGGATCGACCCCAATGCAGGCGTTCGCCAGCATACGGCGGGTGGGCCGGTTCGCCTCGTCCAGCGCCGCATCTCTCAGCGTGATTTCGAGATCGAACGCGCCGATGTCGAATGACTCAGGATGGAATGATGCAGGCATCGCTTACCCTTTCGCGCGCAGATTATTGAGAAGGAGCCCTTCAGGCAACGCTCCGATTCGGCGCACACGTGAAATCGGGAAGTGGCAGGGATGAAGAAAGAGGAGGGGGAAGGAGCGGCATCGAGCAAAGGAGAAGTTCGATGTGCAACAATTCGCTCGAAATTGGTCTCGATTTTGAGGACCGAATGAACGAACTAGCGACGCAATTTGCGCAGGCCGCCGATGGAGCGCCATATGTAGTCTACGCTATTCTCGATTCCACCAAGACCGATCCGAGAAGCCGATACCAAGCGCTCCCTTTTTACGTGGGGGAAACGAAAAACCCTCATGGTCGAGCGATCGATCATATTCGTCGAGCACTTGCGCAAAGGGACAAGTATCAGTCCGCTAGGTCAGAAATCTATCATTTGATCCTGGCCAACCAACTTCCGCGATTCATTGTCCTCGAACGATGTTCGACGCGCGCTCAAAGCCTGGAGGCGGAATTGCGCTGGTCGCAGCAACTCCTGAAGTGGGGTTACTCTCTGTCCAATTGCCTCCCAGGCCAGTCGCGCATCATCAGCAAGCTCCACTATGAGAGGCTCATCGCCAACCGATTATGGAAACTGACTATGGTTGAAGCCCATGCCGCAGGGATCACTATAACGGAGTCGTGCCCATCTGGATGCTACCGGAAGGTGGTGGAGCTGAGTGCTTGCGCGGCCTCCGAGAACTCGGGGCGAAAATTGGCATCTCTAAAGGAAACTATCTCAGCTTGCAGCGGGTGCCAATCAGAGCCGACCATCGTGATTGCGGAGCAGAACGGCTCTCAGACATCCTGGAAACGGCCATCGCACATCACTATTGATCTGCCTCGACTGCTATCACCGCATCGCCAGTGACGAGAAGTGACGACACGATGAAGCCGGCCCCGATCGCCATCGGGGCAAGGCGTACGTTTAGAATGGCATTTGCACCGAGGTCCTTGGCGCTCTCGCACATTTCCAGCATTGCTTCTTCGTAGACTTGCCCTGCGTCTTTGCGCGGATCAAGCAGCCCCACCTTGATGTTTCGCGACGATCCGACAATCGCCAGGTGCGTCGAGATCGTCCAACCGGGAAGTGATGGGGCCGAGGTCACCATGTGGGTGGGAAGGGCGAGCTCTTTTGTGCCTTCGCCAAACAATTGGCGCATACCCATCAGCGCGGATCTCTATCAGATACGAAGTGCGCCGGTGCGTCGGCAACGATTTCCAGCGCTCGTTCCATGACGGCGAAAAGTACTCGTCGTTCTTCAACGCTATCTGCCGGGCTACCAAGCAGAGTCACCGTTTGATGTCCGCCCGCATCCATACCGGTCTCGCTATTAGCAAGCGTTACCAATACCCACGCGTAAGACCGTTCTTCGAGGATCCCACTTGTGCCCTTCAGCACAACGTGCAGATCTCGAGCTTCAAGGAACCCGCACAGCTCTTCGTATCGCTCCAGGTTTGAGAGTGCGGATGCGACAGCCTCCTCATATTCGGCATCGTAATCCACAATGATCTGGCAGCTACTTCGTGACGCAGGTAGCGGGTCGGCCGCAAAGAGCGCTGGGTGCGGGGACAACAAGAAAAACGGCATTGCCCAGAGGTTTCGTGCGGTCTTCACTTTGGCGCCTCCAAATTATCTGAGAGGCGGACCCGAGCCGGGTGTTAGTAACCTGGACTTGCGCACAGGCGCTGCCGCCTTTGGGCAGAACCTTGGACATGCGCGACAGCCACCCGGCCGAAACTGGTTCGACCGGTCGCAAGATTGCGAGGTTACTAAGCCTCACCCGCGGGACTGACCGACGGGCGTGTTCCAATTATCTGAGATCGTCTTTTAGGTGAAGGCTGTTATGCGACGGTAGTATCCGGGCGCATTCCTATCTGCGTGTGCGCAAAGCGTGATGTCCGAGTGGGGTGGGTTGCTACCTATAAAGTCATCCGCTCAGTTTGACGGCAGCTGCCGATACATTGGCCTGCCTTCGCGATTGTGAATCTTTTGTAAGTTTGCGAATCCGCTCCACTATGACTTGATCTGCATCGTCCGGCGAACCCGAGCGAAAAGGTGGCTGCGGATCATATTCAAGGGACAGTTGAACAAGCTTGGCGTGTTCCTCACCTCTGATCATCGCCGTAAGGCTGAGAGCGAAATCAATGCCAGCAGTCACGCCTCCGCCTGTGACAAACTTTCCATCGACGACAACCCGTTCAGCTACCGGTATTGCGCCGAATTCAGCCAACATCGGTCGAGATAGCCAGTGACTGGTGGCTTTCTTTCCTTGCAAAAGGCCCGCTGCGCCCAGCACGAGTGAGCCTGTACATACGCTGGTGACCCAATCAGCCTTTGTGGAAGCCGTGCGGAGCCACTCGATCAATTCGTTGTCGAGAATGGCGCCATCCGCGCCCGCTCCACCCGGAACACAAACGATATTGGGATTGGGACAGTCGTTGAAGGTGCACGTAGGGTTTATGGAGAAGCCCGCGTCGGTGATCACCGGTGCGGTTGACCCGGCAACAAGATGGACTGATGCGTTGCCAAGTCTCGATAGGACCTGGACCGGGCCCGTCAGGTCAAGCTGTGTCACATTGGGAAAAAGGACAAAGGCAACATCAATCGCATCCATCCGACACGATTAGAACTGGTGCGCCGAGCCTGCAATTGAACGATGGCGAACGCGCGTCGAATGTTCGCCATTAGGAGCGGAACCTACCAATCCATCAATCCTCATCCGAAGCGCCATGTGTGCCGGACCCGCGCGAGCCCGGCACACCTTTCCGCCAAGTCCTATCGGACTTGTGGTGGGCTTCCTGCGGGTTCGCCGCCATTCCCACCGCCGCGCTCGATCCACCCCACGGTGCGGCGTCTCCCGCGGTCCCCGCGCTTATCGGGTCCGGGTCCCCATCGTGCTAGGTCGCACGGCCATTCGCTGGCGATTGGTCAAGCGAAGTCGCCTGAACAACCGACCTGAAATTCTCCAAGATTTCAGGGTGGCGAGTTTCGAGAAACCGCTCGATCTCGCGCTTGCCAAGCAGGCGTTCGAGGAACCCCGATGCGACGACTAGCACGAGCATGTCGTCGCCGTAGGACATCTCCAGTTCCTTATAGTCGGTGCTGAGCTCCGACATTTCCCGCTCGAGCCGCTCCATCTGTTCGGTCGATAGGCCCGTCGCCTTGCGCTGCTCGTCAGGGTTGAGGAGGTCTTCCGGTTTGGTCGTTGCTAGCAGCGCCTTGGCGTAGGAGGATGTGAAGTTGTTCGCAGACACCATCAGCTCCGCCACTTCGAGTTGGCGGAGCGGCTTCATCTTGCGCAGCTTCTGGAAAGCGACGTGGCCGACCTGCTTGTCCTTCAGCAACTCGGCGACGTCGTCGCTTATGCCTCGCAAGAGATGCCGCCGGTTGCGGATGACCTTGATGTCGACATTGAGGGCGCGCGCGAGCTTCTCTTCGGAGACACCGCGATCGAGCGCGCGGACGATCATGTAATGCTCCTGGATCACCGCAAGGCGATTGACCCGCTTGTTGTAGGTGAAGGATTCGTCATCATGCGCAATGATGCAGGGCGCTTCGCCAATTTCCTGCTCGCGCAGCGCTGCGAGCCGAACGTGACCATCGAGGAGGAGATAGGCTCCACCCTTTTGGCGCGCGACCGATAACGGTTCGATGATACCGACTTCGCTGATCGAAGCGGCAATACGGCTGTATTTGACGCTCTGCTGTAGCGTCTTCGGCAGCGCCTTTGTTGGCAACAGCTTCTCGATCGGGAGCGTGACCACATCCTGATCGAAAGCGATCTTGATGGGCTTGGTCATGGGGAAATCCCCGAACCAACACGCTCGGCCAGCGCTTCGGGCAATGAGGTGATCCCTTCTGCTCGCATCAGGGTCACGAAATGCTCATCCGCAAGCAGGCGGCGAAGCGCGTTGGAGACGAAAAGCAAGCGGCTGCGCGCCAGTGAGGCGCGCTTGATCAGGAGCTTCTGGCGCTCGGTCTCGCGCTGGTAGGAACGGATCAGGCTTTCCGAACTGACCCGCCGCGTTCGCGCATCCTTACCCGAGCCGCGATGGACCTGCTTGCCGCTCACCCTACGCTGCTCGATGATCTGCCGGATCGCGAGGACCTGATTTCCAGGGAGCTTGTTCTGCTCGTAGGCTTCGGCGAGCGCCCTCTGGACCTCGCCTTCTTTGGCTCTCGCGATCTCCATCGCGATCGAATGCGGAATGGTGCCGCGCTCGACCGCGTTAATGAGTTTCTCCTCGCCTTGCTCGAGCAGAACACAGATGGCCGCGACATAGTCGACCGAGAACCCGACTTTCTTGGCGATTTCGGCATGGGAATAACCGCGCTGCGACAGTTCTCCAATACCGTGGACCAGTTCGAGCGGGCTGTGCTGGCGCCGAGCCAGATTCTCGACCAGACTCATGACAAAGCAGTCTTCTTCGTTTGCTTCGACGATCATGGCCGGGATTTCCGAAGCGCCGAGCGCGATGAATGCTTCGAGCCTGCCCTGGCCGCAGACCAGATCGTAGCGGTTCTTTCCGGATCGCTGGCTGACAGTGATCGGCTTCTTGAGGCCAAGTGAAGCGATGGAGTCGACCAGTTCCCGAAACACCCGCTTATTGCGCACCCGCGGATTGAGGACGGTGATGAGATCGATCGGAACCTGACGGATTTCGGTGCTCGCGTCGCTCATGCCGCCTTCCTCAGCGAAGTGCGACGGGTCAGTTCGACAAAGGCATCGAGGCTATCGTATCGGAAAGCATCGAGCAGGATGCCGTTATCGGGTGCGAGGCGCAGCTTCGGAGTTTGGTTGAGATCCAGCCACGGAAACAGGTAATAATCGCGCACCGTCTGGTTGTCGTCCTCCATCCGGATGGCGATAGTCAGATCGGGCCGAAGACCGCTGTCGAACCGCACCTGCCAACGCATTCCGCCTGCCGACGATGTATGGCAGCGGGCGATGACAAGTGCGACAGTGAACTCCTCGTTGATCCGCAGCAAGTCGGACAAAGGATCGCGCTCGACAGTTCCGCCATGCGTCTCGATGTCGCCAATCACCGACGCGACGATCTCAGGGTGCATGGCGCGCAGTGCCCGGTTGATCTCGATATAGCTGTAGTCGCGCGATGGTGTGTAGCCGACGAGTTCGTATGCGCGGGTCAGGCTTCCGAAGCGGTGCCGGAAGGTCGAACTCGACGGCATGTCCTCCAATTCGTCGATAACCACGCCCGACAGCCACCCCTTGTCGGCAAACAATTGCGACAGGCGGTCGAGCAATTCCTGATCGGTAAAACGACGGGAGCGTTCCTGAATGATGCGTTGGGCTGCGTCGAAGAAGTCTTGCTCCACGATCGGCTCGAAAGCGCCATCCTGCTGCACCCACATGTCGGGCGGATTGGCGACCCGCTTCGCCTTCAGCTTGTAGGAGATGCGGTTGTAGACGTTGTTACCGATGTATTTCTCGTTGGTCAGGATCTGGTGGACGGTGCCGCGCGTCCATTCCCTCCCAAGGTCGGTCCGCAGACCTTCGGCGTTGAGCACATCGGCGATCTCGCTTTCGCTGCGCTGCTGCACCACGAACATGCGGTAGAGCCGCCGGACCGTTTCGACCTCCTCAGGCGGTCCCGGCTGCAAGATCACCCGGTCGGTCTGTAGGCTCTTGTGTTCGCCTCGTGCCAACTCGGCCTTTACGTGTCCGTGTTCATCGACCAGCACGCGCCTCAGGCCGAAGCCGGCCGGACCACCTTGACGATAGCCAAGCCGGATCAGACGGCATTGCCCGGTGAAGACCTTGGCGGACAGTTCCCGGCTGTATTCGCCGGCCATCGCGCGCTTCATGCTCTTGATGATTGTCGCGCTGAGGCTTCCGTCATTCTCGAACTGTTCCGCGCAATAGTGAACTGTAATCCCGCCCTCACGGCAGATGAACTCATAATAGGCGCTTTCGTCGGCATCCTGAAAGCGGCCCCAGCGGCTCACATCGTAAACAAGCACAGCCTCGAAGTCGGCTTGCCCCGTGCGAACATCCTGGATCAGTTGCTGCAGTGCCAAGCGGCCTTCGAGCTTCAGCCCGCTCTTACCGGAATCCTCATAGGTCTTGACGATCTCGAAGCCGCGGCGCGCGGCATATTGCGCAATGATCTCTGCTTGGTTCTCGGTCGAGTATTTCTGATGCTCGGTCGACATCCGCACATATTGCGCGGCTCGAACTAGCGGCCCCTCATGGTCTTTGTCTTGCTCTTCTTTGGCCGATTGCATCTGCCCGATACTTTCATTTTCTCACGGAATGACACCCTTCGATTCCCTCGAATATTTATTGGGAGTTCAGCGGTATGTCGTTCACGAAGAAGGACCGAAGTCTTCAGTCGAAATCAGGAAAAACTTTTCCGAAGTTGTCGCCATCGACATTAAGCGAGGCGCTTGCATTTGCGCTCAAGCAGGAGTTCGGTGCACTGCCATCGTCGGTCAAAACCGTCGCGAAGCTGACCAACTCCAACGAGCGGGCGGTGCGAAACTGGTTCGATGGAAAGAACAGCCCAAGTGCGGATAATCTCGTCATCCTGATGAGGCATTCCGACCAGATTTTGCGGACCGTGCTTGAGCTGGCGGATCGGCGCGATCTTATGCTTGCAGTTGGCCTTTCGGGCCTTCGCGCTCAACTCGTGGACGTACTATCGGCGATCGATGAGGTGCAGGGTAGTTGATCTGGCATAAGCCAACTATCGCCTAGTCGATAAGTTAAATCGGAAGCTGGCGCGCCGAATCATCCTAGATGCCACCTCCAGCTGTGATGTGGGGCTTTACGTAAGTCCAATGTATCGAGGTTAGCTCGAACCCATTGGTCAGCCTACTAGCTTTGCCGCATCCGGATCGTAGGAAAATTGGGTGATCGAGCCGTCTTTGATCTTCTCTACGGCCTCATCGATGACGAAGAGCGGGACAAGGAACCATTCGCGCGGGGAGACATGATGGCCGAAGCGATCCTGAATCTCGATGTTCAGCCTAGCTCGACCGAACAGGCGGTGGATCAGCTTCTCGAGCCTCGCGCGGTTGATGTTGAAGAGCTCATAAGTTGCGACGACTTCGACATCGGCCATCAAAAAGGTCGGATCCAGCTCTGCATTGGCGATCCGCTTATCGACCTTACCGCCGGTTACGCCGATCTTATGGAGCACGTTTCGATGCTGTGCGATGCGAGGGTCGTCTGATTTGCTCCGCAGAACGTAGATTGTTCCGCTGGCCAGATCCTCCTCGTCGTTTTCGCTGGCGAAAAGCGGGCCAGCAGTTGGTTCGGTGATGCGGCGACCAGCTTCGTCCTTGTAGAGTGCCCGCTGCAGTGAACGCAGTAGCAGATCGCTCTCGGTCCCGTTGGAATAGATCACACGTAGCCGCGCATCGGTCTCACCATTAGGTGCTTTGATTGGCTCTCCGACATGCGCAACATATACGATCTGTCCTCCAAGGATGAAGAACTGCCCCTCGCCGATATCTGCCTTCAAGAATCCAGAATCCTTGACAAAAGGGCGCGTGGTTCTGGTCCCGGCATCGAGATCGGCCTGCACGGCATCGAATAGCGGTTTGAACCGGTCAAAATCCTCGCACCGTTCGCGGTTGGCAATTTCCTCGGCGGCGCGCTTCTCCGTAGCCGATCGGACATGGCGCAGCTGTGTGATATCGGAGCTGCCCGCCGCGCCATCGAGTTCGGCAAGCAATTCGTCGTCATCCATGTTCTCTACCGGCGCCGATGGAGTGGGTTCTGCTGCCGTCAGCAGACTCTGATGATCGAGTGGCATCAGGAGTTCGTGATACTCGGATAGGCCGCGCAGACGATCCAGGCGGACCGCGTAGAGCCGCTCGAAAATATCCCGATCCTCGCCATGCAGCGGTGCGCGGCCGTTCTGATCGACGAAACGCTGGATTTCCTCGAAACCTGCGATGACGCGCTCTTCCTTGGCCGAACGCTGGACCTTCTTTTCTGGCTGGGCAAAATCCGCCAGCTCATTGCGCAGGTCGTCGAGGTCGAGGTCACTCATAGCGGCCCTCGTCCTTGAACCGGACAAATGCCGCCGCGCCTTCCGCCATCCGCTTTTCCCAGGCATCGGCCGAGCTGATCGATGGCAAGCGACCGCGTTCCTTCTTGAAGCGGACCGCACGCACGGCCAGTTCCTTCGCCTCTTCAGGCGTCAGGCTCGTACGCTTGGCGGAAATTGCTGCGGCAACCTGTTTCAGGCTGTCTTCGCTCATCGTTTTGGCGAGGATGGCGTAGGCTTCACCGAAGGGGTTGATCCGGTCGATCAGATCGATGTCGAGCTCGCGCACATCCATCGCAAATTTGCGGACACCGTCGATCAGGGCGGTGTTGGCTCCCGGTTCCTTGTCATCGCCAGCGGCAATGCGTGCGGCTTGCTGGGTAAGGTTAAGCGCGGCGATGGCATATTGGCGCACCGCTTCCTGATCTTCGTCATCCAGCTCTGGGTACTTGTCCTTGATGATCTTGCCCAGACGCACCTGGGTGAGTTCTTCAGGCACCAGCTCCTCATCGAACAAGCCACGCTCAATTGAGCGTTTGTCCTGCACGAAGGTGGCGATCACCTCGTTCAGATCTTCGCGGCAAATGCGTTCCGCCTCGGGGCTCTTAGGTTCTGCCAGCCCCTTGATCTCAATCTGATAGGTGCCGCGCTCCTCGTTGAAGCCGACGTTGCAGCGCTCCTGGTCGTATCCGGCTTCGCCATAGTCGAAATCGGGGTCTGCCTGGCTGGTCGACGTCTTGGGCTTGAACTCGAAACGCGGGGCCAGAACCTGCTCCATCAGCAGGCTGGCGGCGATGGCTTTGAGTGTATCGTTGATGGCCTCTGTCACCACGCTTTCGGCGGCGTCGGGTTCTGCGATCAGGTTGGTGAAGCGCGCACGGGCCTTGCCCGGCGCATCGCGGGTGGCGCGGCCGATGATCTGGACGATTTCGGTCAGGCTGGCTCGATAGCCCACAGTCAGCGCGTGCTGGCACCAGATCCAGTCGAAGCCTTCCTTAGCCATGCCGAGAGCGATGATGATATCGACGTGATCGCGATTGTTCTTCTGGCTAGCGTCTTTCAGCGCCGCCGACACGCGATCGCGTTTGCCCGGATCATCATCGACCAGGTCTGCAATCCGCAAGGTGCGCCCGTCCGCTGTCCTGACCAGCTGGAACCCGGTCGCATCATCTGTGCCCAGCCAATCGCCGAGCTCCTCGATGATGTGCTCCACCTCCCGGTGCTTGTCCTTCGTGCTTTCGCGCGAATTGACACTGGGGATGTGGATGATGGTCTTTTCCGCCGGATCGAGCACCTCCAGGATGCTGTCGGAATACGGCCCCGAGTAGAAGAAATACCCGATATCGAGGCTTTTGAGATGCTCATAGCCGTTGAGCTGCTCGTAATAGGTGTAGGTCACGCTGTCGAAGCGCGCTTCGTCCTGCGGGGCGAGCACGGCTTCCGCGTCACCGCGGAAGTACGAGCCGGTCATGGCAACGATATGCACCTTGTCGCGTGCGATCAGCTCGCCCAGATGCGTGCCCAGCTTGTTGTCCGGATTGGCCGAGACGTGGTGGAACTCGTCAACGGCGATCAGACGATTGTCGAAGGCTTCTACGCCGAACTTGTCGACCGCAAAGCGGAAGGTCGCATGGGTGCAGACCAGCACCCTGTCGTCGCTTTCCAGAAAGCTGCCCAGCGCGTTGACCTTGCCGCCATCGGTGCCCGGCGCGTTGCACAGGTTCCAGCGCGGCTCCAC
>ENA-ORDI01000253-ORDI01000253.1-marine-metagenome-genome-assembly--contig:-NODE-253-length-38566-cov-4.101276_pt1 | contig 38566 bp, 38 predicted proteins | sample MGYA00248628_ERZ508525 | MGnify/ENA primary metagenome ERZ508525 (study PRJEB26195, sample SAMN05422138) | marine metagenome | isolation source: East of Porto Seguro, South Atlantic Ocean | place... | reverse complement strand
ATCTATGAAAAATTACTATAGAATAATTAGCTAAAAATAATTTTAAAGAAGATGTTTATATTAGGCCTTTAGCCTATAAAAGTGAGGAATTAGTAGCTAATTTAAAATTACAGGATTTATCAAGCGATTTTGCATTAGTAGCAGTACCTTTTGGCCTTTACATTGATTCTGATAGGGCAATTAATTGCTGCACATCTTCATGGAGAAGAATCGATGATACTATGATCCCTACTAGATTTAAAATAGGAGGTCATTATGTAAATAGTATCCTGGCAAAAACAGAGGCAACTCTTTCAGGATTCGATGAAGCGATATTTTTAACTCAAGATGGTTATGTTTCAGAAGGAGCAGGTGAAAATCTATTCCTTATAAAAGATAAAACTATAATTATGCCACCTGTTACTGCAAATAATTTAACTGGCATAACTAGAGATTCTGTTATAAAACTAGCTTCAGAAGAATTAGATATAAAAATAATTGAGCAAAATATAAGAAGATCTGAAATATATATTGCAGATGAATTATTTTTAACTGGAACTGCAGCTCATGTAACAGCTGTCGGTTCTTTAGATAACAGAAAAATTGGTAATGGTGATGTAGGACCAATAACAAAACAAATTCAAGAACTCTATTTTGAATGTGTTACTGGTAAAAATCCCAAATATATTAATTGGTGTATAGCAACAAATAAAGGCAAATAATATTATGTCAAATATAGAAAATTTTTTTAAAATAATTTCAAATAAAATTAATTATAAAATACCAAAAGATCATATTGACCTAATTAAAAACAGAATAAATGGTATCGCTCAAGATTCTGAAGAATTAAATAAATATAAAATTCATAATATGGAGTATCCTCCAAAAATTAATAATAATGAATAATCAATTTTCTTTTTGTTCAATATCTGAACTTTCAAATTTAATTAAAAATAAAAAAGTATCTCCCGTAGAATTAACTCTTTACTTTTTAAAAAAACTTGAAACAATTGGTCCTCAGTATAATGCCATAGCCCACATAAATAAAAAATCTGCTTTAAAACAAGCTAAAAAAGCAGAAAAGAAAATTTTTAATAATGAATACCTCGGCTCTTTGCATGGAATTCCTTATGCTGCTAAAGATTTATTATCAACAAATGATGGTAGTCCAACCACATGGGGGGCAAAACCTTTTTTAAACCAAAGTTATGAAATAGAATCTACAATAATTACAAAATTAAATTCTGCAGGAGCTATTTTATGTGCAAAAACTTCAATGGTCGAATTTGCCGGAGGTATGGGATATCAACAACCAAATGCCAGTGCTTTTGGCCCAGGTATTAATCCCTGGAACAAATCATTTTGGAGCGGAGGATCATCAAGTGGATCTGGTTCTGCAGTTGCGTCAGGAATAATTCCTTTTGCCATAGGCTCTGAAACATGGGGTTCAATTTTGTCTCCTGCATCTAACTGCGGAATTACAGGATTAAGACCTACTTTTGGTATTGTTAGCAGATATGGATCTATGGTTTTATCATGGACACTGGATAAAATAGGGCCTTTAGCCTTATCATCAAATGATATTGAAATTATCACTCAAAATATCATTGGCAAAGATAATAAAGATCCATATTCAATCGAAAACTCTTTTAACTTATTAAATCAAATACCAAAAAATTTGAAAATAGGAATACCCGATAATATTACAAATAATATTCAAAAAGAAGTAAAAGATAATTTCAACACAACATTAAAAATTTTGGAATCACAGTACAAATTAATTCCTATAAAATTACCTGAGCTTCCAATAAGTGCTGCAACAAGAACTATACTATCAGCAGAAGCTAGTTCAGCTTTTGAGGAAATTTTCGAAAAGGGATTGCAAACAAAATTAAATGCACAGGAAACTCATTATAGCTCTTTAGCAACGAATGCAGTTCTTGCAAAAGATTATATAAAATCATTAAGAATTCAAAACATTTTACATCAACAAATGAATGAAATATTTAATAATGTAGATATCATAATAAGTCCTGTAAAACCATCAACTGCAAGTAAAATAAATGAGAACTTCAGATGGGCTACCAGAAAAGAATTTAGCGAAGATCATCCTATAACTCTAATTGGAGCAATTGGAAATTTAATTGGTTTACCAGGAATTAGTATCCCTAACGGATTTGATAAAAATGGACTACCTACCAGCTTTCAAATAATGGGTAATATACAATCAGATCGCCTCATTATTAAATGCGCTCAATTAATACAAAATGAAACCAATTGGCATAACAAACATCCTAATTAAAGTAACTTCACAGAATCAATTTTCATCGATTTGCTAGTACCAGAAAACCATTCAACTACTTCTTTGTGTAATGGGATTCCATTTTCTATTCTGTCCTGTTCATTTTCATACTCCATAATACCAGGATAAATAACTCTATCTGCTTCAGGGGTAGGTGGAGTATTTAATAAAGTTTCTAACATATCATCCATATTAGATATAAAAATATTATATTCAGTAAATGATTCAATATTAAAAGCAGCAAAAAAATGACATAAATTACCATTAGGGTCAACCATATTGGGTACATTCCCAGATAATATTGTGCATAAAATTTCTACAAATAAAGATAATCCATAACCTTTATGAGACCCCTGATCGCGATTTCCTCCAAGCGGTAATAAGTTAGGAATATCAATAAAATCTTCAGAAACATCAACGCTCATAGGTTCCATTACAGGGTTTCCATTTTCATCTCCAATTGAGCCTGCACTCAACTTAGTACCATTTCTCGCAACTAATCTAACTTTATTTCCTGCTATAGAAGAAGTTGCAGCATCAAATAAAAAATAGGGATATTTATTTGAAGGAGCAGCCAAAGAAATTGGATTTGTTCCCGTTCTAGACTCTGATGCAAAAGTAGGTAAAACAAGCGTCCCTCCAGCAGTAAGACATATACCTACCATTTTATTATCTGCTGCTATTCTTGCATGATGCCCAACAGCCCCAATATGACCACTATTATACAATGTCACAATTCCAACACCTGATTCTTTTGCTTTTTTAATAGCATATTCCATAGCTGTTGGTCCCTGTAAAATACCCAGACCATTATCACCATCAATATTAATCGTAGATGTACTTTCTTTTGCTATTTTCATATTGGAAGATGGATTTAATTTACCATCTTGATAATCTTTTACATAAATACGGAGCATGTTTGATACTCCATGTGTATCTACACCTCTTAAATCAGTTGAAACTAGCACATCAGACCCAATTTCTGATTCTAATTCTGGTACACCACAATTAATAAAAATATCTTTAACAACTTTTCTTAAAGAATTGGAATCTACCCTTATTACATCCCTTTCAGGTATCTGAAATTGTTTTAACATGTATGAACTCTTATCTTAATCCATTGATTCGCGTATTTTTTTAATCACTACATCTACTTCATCATCATCAACATTTAAAGGATCAAATATTAATTCATCAGGATTTATTTGATTGCTCATAAATATTGGTGTATTACCTTCCTGAAGCCGCTGAAGAATATCACCAGCTTTAGGCCCCTCCCATTCATCAGTGAAAAATAAAGACGATACTGGTGTTAAATAATCTACATTGTCATGTTTAACTGCAGCATCCAATCCTGGAGTTTCACTAAAAGCATCTACTACTTTCTGACTTTTATTTCTAAATTTAGAATTTTCAACCTGTTCATCTTCATTAACAAAATTATTTAAAGCTGTAAGAAGCCCCACTATCTCTTCTTTTGCAACTTTACCTGATCTTCCAAGAAATTGATGAGGGGCAGCATTAGCATATGCAGCTTTAATTAATTCCTTCTTGCCTGATAAAATACCTGTTCCCTGCGGCCCTCTAATCCCTTTTCCTCCACTATGGATAACTAAATCTGCTCCTGATTTATGATATTTTGATAAATTTTCTCTGGGAGGTAACATTGAGGCTGCGTCAACTATTACAGGCACACCTTTTGAATGTGCTATTTCAGTTACTTTATCTAAAGATAACGCCATCTTAGAAAGGCCAGGTGAGAATAAATATGCAACTGCAGCTGTTTTATCAGAAAAAGCAGCCTCTAATTGCCATTCATGACATCTTTTTCCATCACCTATTTCTACAAATTTTGCACCCGCAGCTCTATAACATTGATCATAAGCGAATCTATGAGATCTCTGAATAATAATTTCATTTTTCATTCCCTCAGTATCGGGGAGTCTTGCCATTTTAGCCGGATCATCACCCGCAATTACAGCACAAGCCTGTAATAATAACCCTCCTGCAGAACCACTGGTAACTAAACCATATTCTGAACCAGTTAATTCTCCTAACATTTTTCCAGCTGCAATATTTAACTCATCCATATCAAGCATCACAGTTGATGCTTCAATCATTATTTGTGTAACTTCAGGGCGTAATTTTGAACCACCATATATTGTTGCTGTACCTGCAGCACTTATTCCTTTTCTTACACCTAATTTTTCATATAATTCATCTAAACTACTCATGATATACCTCCGTGTAGAAATAGTAATGTGGTATAAAACCTAAAGCAAGCTAAAAAGATAATTATTTAATGATTCATTTGTAACAATGCAGCATTAAATGTGTTTTTTAATAACATAGCTATTGTCATAGGACCTACACCTCCGGGAACAGGTGTTATTGCATCTACTTTACCTATCATAGATTCAAAATCAACATCTCCTACCAATCTAAAACCAGATTTTTTAGTATCATCTGAAATTCTATTAATTCCAACATCAATAATCACTGAACCTGATTTAACCATATCAGAATGCAAATAATTAGCTTGGCCTATCGCAGCAATAATTATGTCAGCATTTAATGTATATTCAGAGATATTCTTAGATCTAGAATGACAAACAGTTACAGTTGCGTTAAAATTTTTATTCTTCTGAACAAATAAATTTGCTAATGGTATTCCCACAATATTACTTCTACCAATAATTACCATGTTTGAACCTTCTACTTCAATATTATTTCTATTTAACAATTCAGATATTCCAAACGGAGTGGCTGGAATAAATCTTGGTTGTCCTAAGCTTAAAAGTCCTACATTATGAGGATGTAAGCCATCAACATCTTTTAAAGGATCAATTGAATTTATTATCTCATCTTTATCAAAATTTCCAGGCAAAGGTAGCTGAACCAATATACCATTTACAGTTTTATCATTATTAAATTTATTAATTAATTTAATAACATTTTCTGTATTATCATTTTCACTAAACTTATAATCTTCTGCATACATACCAGCAGAAATAGCTGATTTTTGTTTATTTCTGACGTAAACATGAGATGCAGGGTCATCACCTATTAAAATTACACATAATTTAGGCACTATATTATATTCATTTTTTAATTTGGAAACATCTTCAGTGATTTCTAATCTGATATCCGATGAAATCAATTTCCCATCTATTAATTTTGTTTTCACGCATTCCTCTACATACAATTTTTCTAAGAGATTTTATAATAAAATTAAATTATATTAAAGGCAAGTTTTGGTTTTAGTAGGAACTGATTTAATTGAAATAGATAGAATATCTAAAACAATAGAAAATTATGGTCAACGTTTCCTAAATAGAATATATACAGAACATGAAATAAATTTTTGCAACGGAAAGGTGAATTCTCTTGCGGGGAGATTTGCTGCAAAAGAAGCCGTCATGAAGTTATTGGGCACTGGTGTAAGAGGAGTTGGATGGAAGGAAATTGAAATTCATCGCCAAAGAGGGCATAAACCTACTATTAATCTTTATAACAAAGCTAAGAATATTGCAATAAAGAAAAAAATAATTGATATAGAAATATCAATTTCTCATTCACGTTCGACAGCATTTGCTGTAGCTGTGGCATCTACAAAATAAAATGAAAATTGATAATTATTTTGAAAAAATAGTGACATACGAAGAAATGAAATCTATGGAAAAACTTACCATAGATAAAGGTAAATCAGAATCTACCTTGATAAATAATGCCGGGAATGAAATAGCAGCTTATATAAAAAATAATTTTACTAAAGAAAAAGAAATTTTATTTATATTAGGCAAAGGTAATAATGCAAAAGATGGATATATTGCTCTTACTCAACTATTAAAATCAAAATATAAAACAAATATTCTATTCGTATTTAAAGATTCAGATTATAAATCATGGGATTATGATTTACAGAAATATGCAAATCAACTTTATTACTTAAATAATTTTGATAATGTCAAAAAATTAATAGATGATACTAAAATTATTATAGATGGCATATTTGGTATCGGGTTAAATAAAAATATCACAGGTAATATCAGTCAATTAATTAAATATATAAATTCTTCAAACAAATATGTATTGTCAATTGATGTCCCTTCGGGGTTATCTTCTGTATATGAGCAAAAGAACAATAACACAAATACTATAATTGCTAGTGAAACTTTATGCATTTCAGGAATAAAAGATTGCTGTTTAACAATAAATGGGCATAAATATTCAAATAAATTAATTAATCTGGATATAGGCATTACAAAATATCCAAAAAATTATAAATATAAATTTCTTATCAATCCACAATCAGCTTTTAAATTAATTCCAAAAAAGGATACTTATGGTGACAAAAGATTATCAGGGGAAACATTGGTTGTAGGAGGATCAAAAAAATATCCTGGTTCAATACTTATGGCTGCTTCAGCAAGCCTAGAAGCCGGAGTTGGTTTATTAAGTTTAGCTATACCTTTATCCATTTATGGAGTTATAGCAGGAAAAATTCCAGAAGCAACTTTAGATACAATAAAAAATAATCAGGAATTTATATCAAAAGATAACATTAAACATTTATTTGAAAATAAAAAAAGAATAAATTCATTATTAATTGGTTGTGGAATGGAGGTAAACAAAACAACTCAAGAATCAGTTGAATATTTATTAAAAAATATATCGAATCATTTTAAATACTTAAAAGGAATTGTCATTGATGCTGATGGTTTGAATAACTTATCCAAAATAAATGAATGGTGGAAATATAAATTACCTAAAAATACAATAATTACTCCTCATGTAAGGGAAATGTCCAGGCTTACAGGGTTGAGCATAAGCGAAATAAATAAAAACCCTATTGAAATATTAGAAACTTACACAAAACTTTGGAATGTTACAATTGTATTGAAAGGACCATTAACGTTTATAGGAAATACACATAAAAAATATATGTTAAATAGACCAAATCCCGGATTAGCCAAAGGTGGGACAGGAGATGTTTTGGCAGGTGTAATTAACAGCTTTTTAGCACAGGGATTAAATTCAGAACATAGTACAATTTTAGCTGTTTCTCTTATATCTGAATCTGGAGAATTATCAAAAGAAAAATATGGCATACACGGATCAACCGCCTCTAAATTGATCAATGGCATATCAAAATTAATTAATCAAAATAATTAAATTTATATTCTAAATGGAAAAAAACACTAAATCAAAAAATATTCAATTCATGTTTAATAAAATAGCAAAAAACTATGATTTAATGAATTGCATAATGTCATTTGGGAATCATAAAAAATGGGAACAAGAAATTGTTCAATCAATAAAATTCAATTCAAAAAAACTAAATAAAATATTAGATATTGCTTGCGGAACTGGCTCATTAACTCAAGAAATAATTAAAAATTCACCTAATAATAATGTAATAGGATTAGATTTCTCTAATGCTATGCTCTCGATAGCAAAAAACAAAGTGTCAAACTTAATTTTAGGAGATAGTCATTATTTACCATTTAAAAAAAATTATTTTGATCATATAACTATAGCTTATGGTATAAGAAATTTTGAAAATATCACTCAATCACTACAGGAAATAAATTATGTTTTAAATAATAAAGGTACATTAAATATTATAGAAATCATCAAACCTTATAATAATATTAAATCATTTATATTTAACCTAGGATTTTTTATCTTAGCCCCTTTTTTTGGCATGATTTTTTCAAATAACTTTTCAGCTTATTTGTACTTACCTAAATCATCAAATACTTTTTTAACTGAGAAAGGAATAAATAGCTTATTACAAAAAAATGGATTCAAAAAAATAATAATAAAAAAGAAAGCCTTCGGATCAGTTATACTTTTAAATGCCTTGAAATCAAACTAATCTAATTTGATCAGTAGACAATTTATCAATTAAAGTTTCATATGCACCTGATGCTGCGTTCTTGAAAAATTTATTAAGTATTGAAACTTTGGGTTTGTAAAGAACTATTTTTTCTGAACAATTTCCTTCCTTGGCTGCTAATTTGATAACATCATTAAAATCACCAATATTATCAATTAATCCTAATTCTTTAGCTTTGGGTGCCCAATAAATTTTACCATCAGCAATTTTTTTTATTTCTTTATAATCTTTATTTCTATTTATAGAAACAATTTTTAAAAACCTTTCATAATAATCATCTATAAATTCCTGAAAATATTTAGAATCATTTTTTGTTTGCTTTCTCCAGATTGACCCTGAATCTTTAAATTCTCCAGTCTTATTCACTTCCACTTTTATGCCTAAATTATTTAACAAATCAACTAACACAGGACGAATTGATATTACGCCTATAGATCCTACAACCGATGCTTCAGTCGCAATAATATTTCTTGAAGCACATGCAAGCAAATATCCTCCAGAAGCTCCAAGACCTTGAATATATGCGATAACCGGTTTTAATTTATTCAAAGAAACTAAGGAGGAATAAATTAAATCTGAATCAGTCACTCCACCACCAGGTGAATTAATATCAATAATCACTGCTTTAACTGATTTATTTTTTTCTACTTTAATTATTAAAGGTGAAATTTGCTCATACTTTACAGTGGAACCTATAGTTCCATGTATTTTGATTACAGCAATTTTACCCTTGTTAAAAATTTTAAACATAATTTAAAGTATTTTATATTTCTGAGATAATATATTTATATCTTATATTTATTAATTTTATTTCATAATATGAAAAAAATCTACGATAGAATTTCGGCCGGTGGCCTTGTATATAAAAAAAACCATAGTGTAATATATTTTGTTTTATGTTACAAAAATAAAACAAATCGATGGCATCTACCCAAAGGAACACAAGAATTTAATGAATCAATTTGCAATACAGCAATAAGAGAAGTGAAAGAAGAAACAGGATTAGAAGTTAAAATAAAAGTATTTTTATCAAATATATATTACAAATTCATAGATAACCAAAATAATATGTTAAATAAAAAAGTTGCTTTTTATATTATGGAAGCTATAGATGGAAGTTTTAAAAATCATGACAAAGAATTTGATAAAATTATCTGGGCGGATTCTAATGAAGCAATTAAATTATTAAAATATACTAATGAAAAAAAATTGGTTACTAAAGCTACTCTCTTGGTATAAATATATGAATAATAATACTTTTACTTATACAAATATTCTTTTAAATGAAATAAAAGAAATAAAAGGTGAGAAAATTATTTTAAAAAACAAATCATTTAACGATTTTGCAAATGATTATATGTGGAGAACTGATGCAGAATTATCTACGCTTGATGCCACATATCCATTAGATTTATCTTTCAAAGATTTTATAAAAGCATATAAATCAGAAATAATTAAAAATACAAAAAATACGGCAAGATTTTCTGTTTTTATTAATAATGAACATATAGGAAACAGTATGCTTTATAACATAGATTATTTTAACAAATCTATGGAACTTGGGATTATGATAGGTAAAAAAAATTATTGGAATAAAGGATATGGAACTGATAGTGTCAATACAATGATTAAATTTATATTCAATAATACAGATTTTAGCAAAATATACTTACATACTTTAAAATGGAATACCCGGGCTCAACAAGCATTTATTAAATGTGGTTTCAAAATAATAAGAGAGATACAAAAAGATAATAAAAATTTTGTTTTTATGGAAATTATAAAACCTAATCTTCGCTGATTTTAACTCCTGATATATTCTCAATAAATGTAGCAATTCCTGAATGATCCCAATCACCTTTTCCTTCATTTACTAAAGAAGTAATCATTTGTTGAATTAATCCAGTTACTGGTATGGAGACCCCCAATTCTTTTGCAGTCATTAATGCATTATTTAAATCTTTTTGATGTAATTTTATTCTAAATCCAGGAGTAAAATTGCCATCAGCCATCATAGGTCCTTTAGTGTTCATAACTGTACTGCCTGCCAAACCTCCTTGTATAGCATTTAATACCACTTTAGGATCCAAACCGGCCTTTTTTGACAAAACCAAAGCTTCACTTAAACCTTCTATATTAGCTGCAACTATAATTTGATTTGCTAATTTAGTAGTATTTCCTGCTCCTGCCTTTCCACAATAAACTTTACTTTTTCCCATAACATCAAATATAGATTCAAATTTTTTAAATACATTTTCTTTTCCACCAACCATAATAGCTAAATCACCACTTATTGCCATAGGTTCGCCTCCGCTAACAGGAGCATCTAAAAAATCAACTCCCTTTTGCTCACATAATTTTGAAATTTTCTGTGAAACCAAGGGCGAAATTGAACTCATATCAATAATAGTAGTACCTTTTTTAAGAGTATTTAAAACACCATTATCAGAAATTATAGCTTCTTCAGAATTTGCAGAATCCTGAACCATAATAACAACTACATCGACTTTTTCACCCAAATCTTGAGAATTTTTTGTAGCTATCGCTCCACTTTCTACTAAATTTTTTATAGATTCTTGTCTAATATCATAAACATACACTTCATACTTAGCATTAATCAAATTTTTTGCCATTGGAGCACCCATTATCCCCAACCCAATAAAACCAATTTTAAATTGTTCTGTCATAAATCCTTCCTTATTTTATAAAGTTGTATTGAAAGAATTATTATAAAACATATAGTATAAAGTACAATGGTAAATTTTGATAATGAATTAAATAAAGTTGAATATATTAAGCCTATGACATCTGGCGAACCAGGTAATCGTGTATTCAGTATTGAATTATATACATCTCAAAAATCATATAAAATTTTTGTTGAAAAAGAACAACTAATATCTGTCAGTGAATATATTATTAGAAATTTATACAGCATCAATGTCTCTGATTCAAATGGAGAAGAAAATAAACATGATTTCAATTATATTGATGAAGAAATTAAATCTAACAATATACAAATTGAAATTCAAAACAACAATAAAATATTCATTTTATATTTCAGAGAAGAAACAGAAACTGAAATATTTAACAAATTAAAAATTAATTTAAATTTTAATCAAGCATTATTTTTTTCAAAATCAAGTTTAAAATTAGCATCAAAAGGCCGACCTTTATGCAAATTATGCTATCGGCCTATGAATAAAAATGATAAAACTAATTCCAATCCTGATATTTGCATAAATTGCCCAAGGAAAAATGGGCATTATAAACAAAAAAACTAAAATGAATTCCAAACAAAAGCTGAATATAACAATTGTTCATGAAGATCCTTTTAATCATTTTGAATCAGAAAAATTTTTATACACATTAAATAAAAAAATAAAAAATATATACAATTTACAGAAAGGTACTAACAGTAATTTACTTCTTGAATTTGCTAATGAAGAATATGCAATCTATAAACCTGAAATAGGGGAAAGGCCATTATATGATTTTCCTTTAGGATGCCTTTACAAAAGAGAATATGCAAGTTATATTTTTTCTTTATTGCTAGGATGGCCAAATATCCCACCAACATTTATAGTTAATATTGATCCTTATGGACATGGATCAATACAAAAGATAATTTTTAATAAAGGCTTGAATTATTTTGATTTATTAAAAATTAAAACCAATGATTTTTTTAAATTCGCTATATTTGATTTCTTAATAAACAATGCTGATAGAAAGGGTGGTCATTGCATTTTAGATGAAGAGAATAAATTATGGAGTATTGATCATGGTGTTACTTTTCATGAAATTTTTAAAGTTAGAACAGTTATGTTTGATGTTTGGGAGAAAATAATATCTGGAAAAATTATAAAAGAAATAACAAAATTAAAATTAAAATTTATTAATGATAAAAATATACAAACTTTATTTAAAGAGCTACTTTCTAACAGTGAAATTAAAGCAATTACTGAAAGATTAGATCTAATTCTAGAAACAAAAAAACTACCCCCAATCAATCAAAACGATAATATTCCATGGCCTTTAATATAAAAATTATTATTCATTTATAAAAAATATATCAAACCCTATCCTATAAGATTTTTTATCTATATTTTTATAAATTTCATCCATACTTTTTAATTTATTCCATTTTTTATTATTCTTTCCAGTTTTGCTAATATAAATCGCCTTATTCTGCTCAGAAAATATACCGATTAACGCTGAAACATCCCAAATTTTAGGATTGTTACATAATAATGATTTTCCATTACCTAATATAACCATTGCCCCTTCATAAGAAATACTTCCTAAATTTCTAAAATCTTTAGATAAAAAATTTAATTTATTGTATTTTTTTATTAATTTTGTATTTGAATATAAATATTCTGGAACAAAAGAAATATTAGAATTCTCTTTGAATAAAAAATTACAACTATCTACTAAAATTCCATTACTTTTAGACCAGGAAATACATTTGCCTCCCATTTTTTCAATAGAAGGGATAAATAACGCTGATACTTCAGTTTGATAATTAAATACAAAAGATATTGAACTTCCAAAAATAGGAAGGCCATTTGAAAAATTTGTTGTACCATCTAAAGGATCAATAATCCAAATCGGTTTCTTGTAATCAATATTATTACTATTAATATCTTCTTCAGATAAAACTTCATGATCTGGATAATCTTTACTTATTATCCCATATAATTTTTCATGTATATCTAAATCAATTTTAGTAACTACTTCTTTGTTCCCATCAGTATTATCTTTATACATTTTTTCATTAACTTTACTTACATTTTCCAAGATGTAAGAACCAGCAATAAAAGCTAAATTCTGAGATAATTCTTGAATTTTATTAATTTCTAAACTATTAAATCCTTCCACTACATACCTAGTAAGCTAATAATATAAAATATACACTTATTTTCAATAATAAACAAAATCATCATTTTATTGTATTTAAATAATTAATATGAAATATAAAAGAATAGTAATTAAAATTGGAACTTCACTCATAACTGAGAAAGATGGGGATTTAAATTATAAATTTATTTCTAATCTTTCTGAAGTTTGTAAAAAGTTAATTGAATTAAATTATGAAATAGTACTTATCTCCTCAGGTGCTGTAGGTGCTGGTATGCAATTAATTAATAAAAAGCTAATTGATAATATAAATCAAAAACAAACTTCAATTAAACAAGTACTTGCATCTTTAGGTCAGCCATATCTTATGAAACATTATCAAGAAATATTTGACAAATTAGATATAAAAACTTCTCAAATATTATTAACAAGAAAAGAAATCACAGAGGATAAATCAACTTATTTAAATATTAAAAATACAATTGAAAAATTAATTGAATTTAAAATTATTCCAATAATAAACGAAAATGATGTTGTGTCTACTGAAGAACTTGAAGGTGAAAAGTTCGGTGATAATGATACTTTGTCTGCATTTGTAAGTAATATTATTGATGCAAATCTACTAATAATCTTAAGCTCTATCGAAGGTTTATTTACTACCGATCCTAATCTATACCCGCAAAGTGCTAAACTTATCTCAGAAATAAAAAATGTTGGTATTCGGGATATTGATTCATTAGGTGGGCCTACTACAAACAACCTTGGAACTGGAGGAATGAATACAAAGTTAAAAGCAATTGAATTGGCGTCTGTATCTGGAACTGATGTTATAATCACCAGTGGCAAAAATCCTGATAATATATTAAAAATTATAAATGGTGAAAAAATTGGGACTTTTTTCCCTGCAAAGTTAAAAATAATTGAAAGAAAGAAAAGATGGTTATTAAATAATATGTCCAGATCTAAGTCTTTAACTGTAGATGAGGGAGCTAAAAATGCAATTTTACAAAATAATACCAGCCTTCTTCCTCCAGGAATAATATCTGTATCAGGTTCTTTCAAAGCAGGTGAAGTAGTATGTATATTAGATAAAAAAAAACAACTTATCGCTTGCGGAATTACTAGTTACTCTAATAAAGAAATAAATAAAATTAAAGGAAAGCAATCTACAGATATAATTAATAACCTAGGCTATATACACACCGAAGAAATTATACATAAAAATAATTTAGTAAATTTATAATTTCTAAAAGATAAATTATGAAAAAACAAGATTTAATTAACTTAACTAAAAAAACACATAAAGCATCACGAACACTAAGTAATTTTAGTTCCGATGATAAAAATAAATTACTAAAACTTATTCATGTCAATATATATAAAAATCGAAATAATATATTAAAAAATAACAAAATTGATATCCGAAATTCAAAAGATATGAACAAAGATTTTGCATTCATTGACAGACTAACTTTAACAGAACACAAAATCGAACTTATGCTAAATGGAATAGAAAACATAATTTCATTAAATGACCCTGTAGGCAAAATTATTGAGGATAAAATATTAGATAATGAAATGAATTTAAAAAAAATTACTGTTCCATTAGGCGTTATAGGTGTAATTTACGAAAGCAGACCAGATATAACTACAGATATATCAAGCTTATGTATAAAATCAGGTAATGCAGTAATCCTAAAAGGTGGGAAAGAATCAATAAATACTAATTTATGCCTTACTTCGATCATTAAGCAATCTCTAAAAGAATTTGGAACAGATGATAATTTTGTTAATTTAATTGAATCAACTGACAGGAAAATAACAAAAGAATTTCTTCAACTTAATGAATACATTGATCTAATGATACCTAGAGGTGGAAAAAGTTTAGTTAAAATGGTTGAAAAAGAGGCTAAAATGCCTTCAATTACTGGGGGTATTGGGGTGACTCATATATACATAGATCCTTCAGCAGATATATATAAAGCCATACCTGTAGTATTAAATTCTAAAGTTTCAAAACCAAGCGTATGCAATGCATTAGATACATTACTTATACATTCAAAAATTTTACCTACTTTTTTGCCCCTTATGATAAAAAGTTTATCAGAATCAAATGTTGAAATAAGATGTGATACGAAATCTTATAATGAAATAAAAAAATATAACTACAATAACGTATTAAAATCATCAAAAAGTGATTGGGGAAAAGAATTTTTAGATCTCATCATATCAATAAAATGTGTATATTCTATTGAAGAAGCCATATCCCATATATACGATTATGGATCTGGGCATACTGATGGTATTATCGCAGAATCAAAAAATAGTATTAAAACTTTTGTTAATAATATTGATTCGGCAGCTATTATGGTAAATGCTAGTACTCAATTTAATGACGGAGGAGAATTTGGACTTGGTGCTGAAGTTGCAATAAGTACAAACAAATATGGTGCAAGAGGACCTATGGGCCTCGAAAACTTATGTAGCTATAAATGGATTTTAACTGGGAAAGGAAATATAAGGATAAGATAATTTTAATCCAAAAAATCTCTTAATTTTTTTGATCTCATTGGATGACGTAATTTACGTAAAGCCTTTGCTTCAATTTGTCTTATCCTTTCTCTTGTCACACCAAAATCTTTACCCACTTCTTCCAAAGTTCTGCTCCTTCCATCTTCTAATCCAAAACGTAATTGCAAAACTTTTGCTTCTCTTTCACTTAAAGTTTCTAATACATCTTCTACTTGTTCTTTTAATAATTGATGAGAAGCTGCATCTGCTGGTGCAATCGCTGTTCTGTCTTCAATAAAATCACCCAAATCACTGTCATCTTCTTCACCAACCGGGGTTTCAAGTGATACAGGTTCTTGTGATATTTTCAATATTTCACGTACTTTCTCTGGAGTAACTTCCATTTCCTTTGCTATTTCTTCGCTAGAAGGATCTCTTCCAAATTCCTGCACTAATTTCCTGCTTGTTCTTAATAATTTATTAATTGTTTCAACCATATGTACAGGTATTCTTATTGTCCTGGCTTGATCAGCAATTGCTCTTGTTATTGCTTGTCTAATCCACCATGTAGCATAAGTACTAAATTTATATCCTTTTCTATAATCAAATTTTTCAACAGCTCTTATTAATCCTATATTACCTTCTTGGATAAGATCTAATAAAGACATACCTCTTCCAATATATTTTTTAGCAACACTAACAACCAATCTTAAATTAGCTTCTGATAATAGTTTTTTACTATTATTGGACATTATTCTTTTTTGAGAATAAAAATCAGCTAAATCTAATTTACTTTTATTAAATTTTTTAAATATTTCTCCATTTTTTAATGCTTTTTTTATTTCTTTATTAGATTGATATCCATTTAAAATTTCATGAAAAAATGATGGGAGTAACCTCATAGCAGTTGAAGTTGATCGTAATCTTTCACTCACCTCTGTAGGTTCAAGGTTCATTGAATCTGCTAAATAATTAATCAATTCTTCATCTAATATATCAAAAACATATTTGTTATATTTTTTTAATTGTCTTTTATCTAATAATTCAGAATAATTTAGTAACTGATTAACATGCAAGCCTACTCTAGGAACTTTATAACCTATATTTTTTAATATTAATTCAAAAATTTTAAAGTTATCTATTATTTTTTCTAAGGCTATATTTGATATAAATGTATCTGTTAAAGTTGCATCATTATTCAAAGTTGGATTTTCAGCAGTCTGATCTATAAACTCTCCTTCTTCCATAGATCGTGCTAATTCTCTTTCATCTTTGGCACTTAATAAACTTACTCGTCCTATTTCACGTAAATAAAGCCTCACAGGATCATCAATTATTTCAGGAGTATCATTAACTACATCATCAAGTAAAACTAATTCTCCTTCATTATTCAATCTATAAGCATCACCCATCTCGTCATTGAGATTTTCAGAATTATCATTCGTAGGTTCTTTGGAAATTTTCAAACTCATAAAATCTTTGGCTATATCTTCCGGGTCATCACTAAATTCTTCCCTTTGCATCATATTTTTTTTAGCAGATTGAATAAAATCCACTAAAACAGAATCCTGTTCACTATTCCACATTTTATTTGACATATAAAAACCTAATTTGAATAATATTAATATATTTTTTTGATAGTAGTGTTATCTAAAATCTTAATACGATTTTCTATTTTATTAATCTCATCAATATTTTTTTGATAATCTAGCATTAAAATCACATTTTTTGCTATCAAATATTCCCTTTCTATATCATTCTTGCATTGTGATATAACGTTAATTAACTTTTCATTATCAAAAAATATTAATTTATCAGATTGAAAATAATTTATTTCATTATATAAATTTTCTTCAATTTTATTTTCATTTTCAATTGAATTATCTTCTTTAGACCATTTATATAAAATCTGCTTACAAATTGTATCATCAATCATCTCAATATCCCAATCAATAAACAGGTCTTTATTTAAATTCTTATTAGATAAAACTATTCCTGTTAAATATTCTGATAAAATTTTTAACCTATTCTTGTCCTCTGGAATAGCCTGGAAACTATTAAAAGAATTTTCTTTTAATTTAAACAATCTGTTTGAATTATCATTAAATCTTTTTGTTTTTGAATCAAATCCAGCCTTAATTCGTTCTTCTGAAACATTTAATTCTTTACTTAACATTGATACATATTGATCCTGAATATAAGGATTTTTTTCTTTAGATATAAATGGTCTTATAATTTCTTCAATAAGTTCTTTGCCTTCAGCAGTAGATAAATCAAATTTGTTTGAAAGTGATTCAATTAAATATTCTACAATCGGACTTGCATTTAATATACTTTCTTTCCATTTCTCTGAAGAATTTCTAATAAAATCATCAGGATCTGAATTGTCAGGTAAAGTAACAATACGAAGATTAAAGTTTTTCTTTATTGATTTATTAGTAATGCCAGCAGGTAATTCCTTATTATTTGATTTAAATACTCCCCAGCTTTTATCCAAAGCATTTAAAGTTGCTTCTGATCCTGCTTGATCTGAATCCAAAGCTATAACTACACTATTTGAAATATCTGAAATCTTACTTGCCTGATATATAGTTATTGCTGTTCCCATTGAAGCAATAACATTTTTAAATCCAAACTGGTGGGCAGTAATAACATCTGTATAACCTTCTACTAAAACACATTCATCTTCGTCTCGAATATTTTCTGCAGCTTGATCTAATCCATATAACACAGAACCTTTATCAAATAATAAATTTTTTTTAGTATTAATATATTTTGGGTTTTTATCAGACATGATTCTCCCTCCAAATCCTAATACATTATCTTTTAATTCGATAATAGGAAAAATCAATCTTTCCGAGAAAAAATCTATTACATCTCCCTTGCTATTTTCAGAGGCAAGACCAAAATCAATTATATTTTTAGATTCAATTCCATGACTGATTAAATAATTATATAATTCATTTCCCTTTGGATTGTAACCCAAATTAAATTTCAAAGCTGATTCTTTTGTAATTCCTCGTTCTTTCAAATAATCTCTTGTCAAAGCACCTTTATCTGAAAATAAAGAATGTTTAAAAAAATTAACAGCTAGATTATTAATTTTTCTAATTTCTTCTAAAATTTTACTTCTGCTCGAATTAAACGATTTATCTGATATACCTAATTTTTTACTAAAATATTTTAATGACTCAATGAAAGATATATTTTCTTTTTTCATTAAAAAAGAAAATATATCTCCACCCACCGAACAAGCGCCAAAACATCTCCATATATTTTTTTCAGGATCGACAATAAAAGAAGGTGTATTTTCATTATGAAATGGGCACAAAGCCTTATAAAGTTTTCCTTGTCTTTTTAAATCCGCATGTTCAGAAACCAAGTCTAAAACTGAAATTTTATTTTTTATATCTGTTGTTAAACTCATCTTGATCAGAACTATATAATTTATATAAAAATAAACTAAATATATATTAATATTAAACATTAATAGATATCTAAAATACACAGGGAATATAGAATAATAAAATAAGTACTAAATTACTATAATTTTTTTTAATATTATGAACATTATAAAAAGAATAGAATACTTAAAAAAGTTATTAAATAAAAATAATTATTTATATTACATTAAACAAAATCCAGAATTATCTGACGGGGAATATGATACTTATTTTCGAGAATTGGTCAAATTAGAAAACCTTTATCCTCAATATAAAGATATAGATTCTCCTACTTATAGAATAGGGGCAGAACCATCAACCGAATTTAAAATAATAAAACACTTGCAACCAATGATGAGTCTTTCAGATTGTTTTAACGAAGAAGAATTTCATTCTTGGCATAATAGAAATTCTAAAATACTGGAAAATCAAAACTTTGAAATGGTATCTGAACTAAAAATAGATGGACTGGCAATTTCTTTAATTTACGAAAATAGCAAACTAAAAACAGCCGCAACCAGGGGAGATGGAAAAGAAGGTGAAGATGTCACATCTAATGCACGTACAATTAAATCTATCCCTTTGAATTTAAATAAAAATATTCCAGGAAATATAGAAATCAGAGGTGAGGTTTTTATATCTAAATCTCAATTTACAAGCCTAAATATAGAAAGAGAAAAAAACAATCTTCCAAAATATTCAAATCCCAGAAATTGCGCCTCAGGCTCATTAAGGCAACTTGATCCAATGATAACAAAGTCTCGTAAACTTGATACTTTTATCTACAGCATTGGCTATTATGATTCTTCAATACTATTTCCAGAGACTCAATACGATAGGCTCAAATTTTTATCAGAATTAGGATTCAAAACCAATAATAATACTTTGTTATCTGATTCACTGGAAAACACTATAAATATATATAAAAATTTTGAAAAGAAAATACCCGAACTAGATTATTTATGTGATGGCCTAGTAATAAAAGTAAACAACATAGACTCTCAAAATATTATAGGCGAATTAACTAGATCTCCTAAATGGGCAATTGCTTTTAAATACCCTGGAAATAAAGCAATAACTCAAATCAAAGATATTGAAATTAATATTGGCAGAACAGGAACAATTAACCCAATAGCTAATCTAATACCAATAGAACTAGATGGGGTTACAATCACCAATGCTACTTTACACAATCCAAGTTATATAGAAAAATTAGATCTCAAAATTGGTGACTGGGTTTATATAGAAAGAGCTGGAGATGTTATACCTAAAGTTTTATCAGTAATTAAAAATAAAAGGAATGGATTAGAAAAAAAATTTATTTTTCCAACCATATGTCCGAGCTGTAATTCTAATATTGTAAAAAATAAATCTGATGCAAGGTATTATTGCGTCAATAATAAATGTATCACTAAAATTAAAAGATCCATAGAATATTTTGTAAGTAAAAATGCCATGAATATTGAAGGGTTAGGCCCCTCAATTATTGAAAAACTAGTATCTAATAACATAATCAACAATTTTGCTGATATCTACTACTTAAAAAAAGAAGATTTACTAAAATTGGATGGATTTGGGGTAAAGAGTGCTGAAAATTTAATTCATTCAATAGGAAATAGTAAAAATAGATCATCTGTAAAATTATTAGTAGCTTTAGGCATAAATCATATTGGAAATGAAATGTCAGATTTAATTTTGAATAAATTTGAATCAATAAAAAATCTATATAATCTAAATTATGCTCACCTATTAGAAATTCCTCAAATAGGACCACAAATAGCTACAAGTATTATTGAATATTTTAATGACACTGATAACAGAACTTTAATTGATAAATTAATAAATTTAGGATTAAATTATAAAAACATAAAATCTTCAAATATTAACTCAAATTTACTGGGATTAAATTTTGTTATAACAGGTAAATTAGAAAAATTTACAAGATCGGAAATAAAGGATTTGATATTATCTCTAGGAGGAAAAGTAAGTAACAATATCAGTAAAAATATCGATTATTTAATTACAGGAACAGATCCTGGATCAAAACTAGAAAAAGCGACAGAACTTAAAATAAAAATTATCGATGAAATTGAATTTAAAATATTAATTAATTAAATTATAAAGGGGAACAATGGAATTAGGAATTAAAAATAAAATAGCTTTAGTCACAGGTAGTAGCAGAGGGATTGGAAAATCATGTGCACTTTCATTAGCAAAAGAGGAAGTAAAAGTAGTTATATGTGGTAGAAATCAAAATACTCTTAATAATACCCTTGATGAAATAAAAGTACTAAGTCCTCAATCTATTGCAATTAAATCAGATATAACAAATATATCATCTCTTAGTAGTTTAACTGAAGAAATTACGACTAAATTAGGCCCAATAGAAATATTGGTAAACAATGTAGGAGGTTCGGTAAAACGAGAAGGAGTGGAAGGAACTGAGATCAAGGATTTAAATAAAGCTTTTGAATTAAATATAGATCCAACACTAAAATTAATGCAACTCGTAATCCCCAAAATGAAATCCAATAATTGGGGAAGAATAATAAATATTTCATCAGTATTTGGACGTGAGTTAGGTGGGAATTTATCTTATATGACAGCAAAAGCAGCACTAAATAGCATAACAAAACATGCCGCAATAGATCTAGCAAAATATGGTATTTTAATTAATGCTGTTGCACCTGGTCCAGTGGCTCATCCCGGAGGAGGATGGGAAAAATTTCAAAATGAAAACAAAAAAGAAATAGTAGATCAATTTATTAAAGAAAATTTACCTATAGGTAAATTTGGATGGCCAGAACCTATAGGGGACCTTGTAACTTTTCTTGCTTCAGAGAATTCTGGATTTTTAACAGGAACTTGTATCAATATTGATGGGGGTTGGAGTAGATCTATTAACTAGGAATTTAAATACTAAATATACTTTAATTATCAGTTGATTTTTTATATTCAATTTATTATATTTTCCTGAACAGTAATTCTTATTCTAATCATATGGTAAATAAACAATCAAAAAAACAAACATCAAAGAAAAAAGCAATTGAAGAAATAGTTTTATCTGTAAAGGACTTACAAACTCATTTTTATACTAAATGGGGTTTAGTTAAAGCTGTAGACGGACTTAGTTTTGATTTAAAAAAAGAAGAAACTTTAGCTGTTGTAGGGGAATCCGGATCTGGAAAATCGGTTACTGCTTTATCAATAATGCAACTAATACCATCTCCACCGGGATTTATCGTAGGTGGCGAAATAAATTTAGAAGGTGAAAATCTATTAAATAAATCTGACAAAGAAATGCAATCTGTAAGAGGATCAAGAATTGCTATGGTATTACAAGATCCAATGACTGCATTAAATCCTGTATTCAATATCGCAGATCAAGTTGGAGAAACCTTAAGTATTCATAAAAAACTTAAAGGGTCCCAATTATACAACTCAATTATAGATATGTTAGAAAAAGTTAATATCCCTGCAGCTGAAGAGAGAATGAAAGACTACCCGCATCAATTAAGCGGAGGAATGCGACAAAGAGTTGTTGGAGCTATTGGAGTTTCATGTAGCCCAACCATTTTAATTGCTGATGAACCAACAACTTCATTAGATGCCACAATTCAAGCTCAGTATCTAAGATTACTCAAAGATTTACAAAACGAATTTGGTATGGCTATATTATTTATAACTCATGATTTTGGAATAGTTGCTAAAATGTGTGACAGAGTTGCTGTTATGTATGCTGGACGAATTGTTGAAATCGGCGAAGTAAGGGAAATTTTCAACAACCCAAAACATCCTTATACCCAGGGATTAATTAAATCTGTACCAAGTATGGATGAAGATATAGACAGATTATATTCAATCCCAGGCCAACCACCAGCCTTATGGGATGTCCCTGATGGCTGTAGGTTTTCACCTAGAAAAGAATCGCCGTGCTGTGATGTTTGTATAAATGAAAAATATGAAATGGTGGAAATAAAACCAGGACATTTAGTCGACGGATGTAAGTGCTGTCGTGGTACATGTAAATCAAGTAAAAAATAAAATGGCAAACACTTTAATAGAATTACAAAATATAAAAAAAATATTTCAGGTTGGCGGCGGTTTTTTAGGCTCAGGATCAAAAGATCTTATAGCTGTAAATAATATTTCATTTAAAATTGAAGAAGGTCAAACATACGGACTGGTCGGCGAATCCGGATGTGGAAAAACTACAACAGCTAAAATGATACTTATGCTAGAAAACCCAACTGAAGGTACTATTATTTTCAATGACCAAGATGTATTTGAAGCTTCAAAAACTGACCCGGAGTACAAAAAAAAATATAAATCTTCAGTGCAAGCTGTATTTCAAGATCCATGGGCATCTTTAAACCCAAGAATGCGAGTAAGAGATATTATAGGAGAACCACTAGAAATTAATACTGATATGACAAAAAAACAAATAAGAAGCCGGGTAGATGAATTATTAGTTGAAGTTGGCTTGCAGGCTTATCAGTCAAATCTCTATCCTCACGAATTTAGTGGAGGACAAAGACAAAGACTAGGTGTAGCAAGAGCATTATCTTTAAATCCAAGATTAATTATATTAGATGAGCCTGTTTCAGCATTAGATGTATCTATAAGAGCACAAATAATGAACCTATTAGTTGATTTACAAAAAGAATATAACTTAAGTTATTTACTAATAGCTCACCACTTAGCAACCGTACGATACATGTGCGATAAAATGGGAGTAATGTATCTAGGGAATTTAATGGAAGAAGCTAACGCTACTGACCTATTTGATGACCCCTTACATAATTACACCAGAGCTTTAATGTCGGCAGCATTACCATCTCATCCAGATATAGTAAGAGATGATGAAATAATTTTAGAAGGTGATGTCCCCAGTCCTTTAAATCCGCCACCAGGATGTGTTTTTCAACCAAGATGTTTAAATCAAAGCAAATGTACTTGTTCTAAAACTCCCCCAAGCCTAAAAGAAATGAAACCTAACCATATGGTAGCAGACTGCAAATGCTGCACAACTTATGCAGGTTCAAAATTAAAAAAAGCTTAAGTTATATATTGTTAACTTTAATTAACCAAAACTAAACTTTACACATATTTTATATAATTTTATTTACAGTATTTTGATAAAAACAGTATAATAAAACATTAATAATAAAGTAAAATACACAAATGAAAATATTTTTAACATTAACTATAATATTTTTTATTATTGGATGTAGTTCTAATAATGATGTAGATACTATAGAAAAAAATAACCTTATAACAGCTCCAGCTGCATCCACTCCTGCTTCTGATTCTGATGATTCCATGCTAACCACTTTACGTGAAAAACTTGAAGTTAGATGTGTATTAGATGCCACGGTACTAAAAATAACCTGTGCAACACATCAAACAATTGCAAACTCATCAGTAGAATGGATAAATGTAGAAAGTGGTAAAACCGGAAATGAACTAGAATTCTCATTTGTTATCGAAGATTACTCACCTAAAGTTACAGTTATTCTAAAAGAATGTCTTGATAATGATTGCAATGAAATTGAGAAGAAAATTCCCATTAAACATCTTCAACACCTATTCCAAGAATAATAGCAAACAATCCAATCATATGGTAGAAAACTAAAAGTGTTGGCTAATTTAAGTTTTATATTCTCAACTTAAATTAGCCAACACTTTTTCTACAATACTATTGAAATTTAATCCATATTTATTAATAAGTTCATCTGAAGTACCTGACTCAGCATAAGTATTCATTGAAACACTCAATACCTTAACAGGATTATTTTGTGCAACAATTTGGGATATCAAACTATGTAACCCCCCATACTTAAAATGTTCTTCTGCAGTTAAGATAAATTGAGATTCCTTGGCACACTTAATTATAATTGATTCATCTATTGGGTTTAAAGAATATATATTAACGACTCTGGCACTAATACCATGTCGTTCTTTTAATATTTTAGCTGCCTCTATTGCATGATAAACCATATATCCACATGCAAATATTGAAATATTTGATCCGTTTACCATAACATTAGAACCACCCTGTTGTAGTTGAATATTTTCATGATTCAAAACAGGTGTTTCAGGACGTGAAAGTCTGATATAAAAAGGGCCAGGTGTATTAACAGCAAGTTCAACTGCAGCTTGTGCTTCATAAGCATCTGAAGGAACTAAAACAGAAAAAGAATGAAGAGATAAAAATAAAGAAATATCTTCTAAACTTTGAGCAGAAATACCATCCTCTCCTGTAATAAGGCCTGCATGAGTCAATATAACTTTTACATTCAAATTCGATTGAGCTACACCAACCCTTAGCTGATCCATAGGTCTAGTAGATCCAAAAACAGCAAACGTACTTACAATAGGAATTTTACCAGAAGCTGCTAATCCTGCAGCAATATTAACCATATTTTGTTCAGCAATTCCTACATCAAAAAATCTATCAGGATATTTTTCTGCAAACAAATTTGTAAATGTCGATTTATTTAAATCAGCACCAACAACACATAAATCAGGATTAGTAGCACCTAATTCTAATATTTTTTTTCCAGCATATTCACGCGTTGAAGCAGTATCCATTTTTTATACCATTTATTGATTATTAATTTCAGCAATTGCTTGTTTTAACTGCTCAGGATTTGCTGCCTTTCCATGAAAATCCGGATTGTTTTCCATAAAACTTACCCCTTTACCTTTAATAGTATCAGCTATAATTACTTTTGGTATGGGATTTTCAAAATTTACAGATTGAAATACCTGAATAAGTGATTCTGTATCATGACCGTCAACCTCAAAACATTCCCATCCAAATGATTTCCATTTTTCTGGTAATGGATTCAAATCCATTACCTCATGAGTAAATCTATCATTTTGTATGCCATTTTTATCAACAATTGCAACCAAATTCCCTAATTCATATTTTTTAGCAGTCATAATTGCTTCCCAATTTTGGCCTTCATTTAATTCGCCATCACCTAACAATACATAAGTTTTATAATTTTTTTCATCTAATCTTGCAGATAAAGCAACACCAACACCAAAAGATAATCCCTGACCTAATGAGCCGCCCGACATTTCAACACCGGGTGTTTTAATATGTGAATGTCCTTGCAAACGAGAATTTAATTTTCTGAAAGTTAGCAATTCTGATGTGTCAAAATATCCATTTTCAGCTAAAGCTGCATATAAAACTGGGCATGCATGAGCCTTACTTAGTATAAAACGATCTCTATCCTCCCATTTAGGATTTTTGGAATCATATTTCAATATATTCCCATACAACACAGCTAATATATCAGCAGAAGATAAAGATCCTCCTGGATGACCACTATTTGCATTACTAGTCATAGTTAATATGTCAATTCGAATGTTTTTCGCAAGCTCATTTATTTCATTTATATTCAAGAAAATCCCATGAATAGAATATAACTGCTGAATTATTATAAATTGCAAAAATTTATAAATCTATCTTAAAAATAAGGATAAAATAAATTTACTTACTACAAAGAATTAATGTTATAATCTCTGTAATATTACAGGAGGTATTATGAATAAGATTATTAAAGGCAAATATCTAATAGATGGAAATGGCAATAAGCCAAAAGAAAATTCTGCTGTCATCATAGAAAATGGAAAAATAAAAGATATAACAGATGCTAATAATTTACCCAAAGAAGGATATGAAATACTTGACTATCCTAACGCAACAATAATGCCTGGTTTAATTGAAGTTCATACACATATGCATGTAAGCCCTGAACCTGGAAATTACGAAGCTGCATTAAATGACTCCGATACAGTTTTAGCTATAAGAGCTACTGATGCTGTTAGAAAAACCCTAATGAGTGGTGTTACTACAATGAGAGACATTGGAAGTAAGAATCATATTGCTTTTCCAATTAGAGATGCAGTAAATGCAGGGATTATACCTGGACCAAGAATTCTGTTAGCCGGACAAGTAATTACAACCACAGCCGGGCATTGCAATTATTTTGGAACTGAAGCTGATACATTAGATGAAGCAGTAACTGCAGCGAGGGCAAATATAAAACTTGGAGCAGAATGGATAAAAATCATGTCTACCGGAGGTGGTTTTACCCCTCGATCTAACATGAGAGCTGCTCAATTCCCTGCAGAAACATTAAAAGCTGTTGTTGATGATGCAATTAGACTTGGAGGAAGAGTATGTTCACATGCACATGGAACAATAGGTGTTGAAAACTGTGTCAAAGCAGGAATGCATAATATAATTCACTGTACTTGGCTCGCTGAAGACCCAGATAAAATGTTTGATTATAAAGAAAATGTAGCTGATCAAATTGTAGAAAAAGGAATTTATGTGGATGCTACAGTAGCAACCGGATATATGAGAACATTTAGAGATCCTGACTTTAATGAAGAACAAGCACGAATGTTTAGAGATCCTGGTGAAAGAGCTAGCATATTGCAAGATATGAGGAAACGTGGTGTAAAATTTGTTTCAGGGATTGATAGTGGGATGTTATATGTTAGATTCGGAGACATAGCTTACACTCCTGAAAGAATGGTAGATGTAATTGGTATGGGTAACATGGAAGCAATTGTTGCTTGTACTAAAACCTCGGCTGAATGCTTAGATGTAGATAACGAAACAGGTACCATAGATAAAGGAAAATCAGCTGATATTATAATTGTTGATGGTAATCCAAATGACGATATTAAAGCACTACATAATATAAGTACAGTAATGCTACGAGGGAATATTGTTAAAGAAGATGGTAAAGAACTAATATAAACAAATATGAATTCAGATCATTTTACTGTTATTGCATTTCATGAATTTAGAAGAATTAAATCTAAATTCACAAAATATAAAAAACAATTTAATAATTTTTGTAATGAAAAAAATATTAAAGGCACTGTAATTCTTTCCCCTGAAGGAATAAATGGAACCGTTGCAGGATTAAATGATTCCATTAACGAATTTTCAGTATTATTAAATAAATTTAATTTCAATAATACTGAAATGAAATATTCTTATACCAAAATAATGCCATTTTACAAATTAAAAATTAAATTAAAAGAAGAAATCATCCCATTTGCAAATAAAGTAAAAAATCCTAGTAAAACTGGTGAATTCATAAAACCTAAAAATTGGAACAATTTTATTAAAAATGATTCAGTTTTGATAATTGACGTAAGAAATAAATATGAGACGAAAATTGGTAGATTCACAAATTCAACAGATCCAAGGACAAAAAATTTTATTGAATTTGATGGTTTTATAAAATCAGAATTATCTAAAAATAAAGACCAAAATATTGCGATGTATTGTACTGGAGGTATTAGATGTGAAAAGGCATCAGCATATATGTTGCAAGAAGGTTTTAAAAATATTTATCAATTAGAAGGAGGTATTTTGAAATACCTTGAAGAAGTTGATCAGAAAAATACTCTATGGGAGGATGAATGTTTTGTTTTTGATAACAGAGTATCTGTAAAGCACGATTTATCTACAGGTTCATATGAATTATGCAAAGGGTGCAAAAATCCTATCTCAAACGATGATAAAAAATCTGAAAAATATGAAATAGGAGTATCATGCCCCAATTGCTTTAATAAAAGATCAAAAGATCAAAAGCATAAATCAAGAGAAAGACAAAAACAAATAGAATTGTTTAAAGAAAAAGGACATTCATATGCTTATGACAAAGTAAACACAAATGAATATAAAAAATATTAAATAAGAAAAATTAATAACTTTTTTTAAAATTATTTTGATATAAAAATATTACTCCTAACAAAAAAAGCGAAACAATATTAGAAGAAATTATAGCCATCCATACAATAGTATTTGCCATATCCTTAATCATCCCATACCGTAACCAATAGTCCAAATCTTTATATGTATTAAGAGTATAATTAAATGTAAAATAACTTACAAAAATCACGAGTATAATTACTATTAAAATTGCTAAAGCCTTATACCTATTTGGATACTCACTATATATCCATGTAGGTAAAAAAGATCCAATCGAAGCAATTAATCCTGGAAAATAAAACCATGCAAAAATAACTATTGGCTTAGGCCAGTAGCCCCATGATCCCCCAGTTAATACAAAAATAGATTGCACTGTAAAAAAAGCAAATATACCAAAAAACACTGAAAGGCCAATACCACTTAATATTCTTGCAATCGTTCCAAAATTCGACATAAAATATATCATTAGATTTAGATTTTACACGCTTCTTGAAAGTTTAGGATCTAACGCATCTCTTAAGCCATCACCAACCAAATTCATAGCTAACACGTTAATAGTTAGAACTAATCCCGGGAAAAATGCTATCCAAAATGCCTGTTGCAAATATTTTCTACCTAAGGATAGAATATTACCCCAACTTGGATCTTCAGGAGGTATGCCTAATCCAAGAAAGCTCAAAGAAGCTTCTGTTAATATAGCCGCTGCAAAGAAATATGTTGCCTGAACAATAACAGGAGCCATTGTATTAGGAGCTATATGATTAAATAATATCCTTGATACAGGAGCTCCAATTCCCCTTGCTGCATCAATATATTGTTGCTCTCTTACAGATAATACAGCTGATCTTACTATTCTAACCATTCTTGGTGTATCAACTATTGTTATCACAGCAATTACATTCCAAACGCTGCCACCTAACATAGCTATAAGAGCTAACGCTAATAATAATGTTGGAAATGACATAATCGCATCCATTATTCTTTGAATTACTATGTCTAATTTAGGAGTATATCCTGAAACTAAACCAATAAATAATCCCGCTACTGTAACAAAAGTAGCAACCATAAAACCAACTAACAAGGATACTCTTCCTCCGTAAATGACCCTGGCATACACATCTCTTCCTACTACATCTGCTCCAAACCAATGTTTAGCACCTGGTGGCATAAATCTATCAATAGGTTCAATAGCTGTAGGATCATATTTCACTAAGAATTCAGCAAATATAGTCAATGTAGTAAATAATATTAATATAACTAATCCAATTATCATATTAGGGTTCTTTTTTAACATACGCATAAATTGAATATAAATCCTAGAACCTACACCTTTAGCCTGTCTTACTTCATTTGGATTAAACCCTCTATTGCTAGTAGTCATGAATACCTCACCCTAGGATCTAAATATGCATACAAAATATCAACTAATAAATTAACAAAAACGTAAGATGTAGCAAATATCATCATAAGCCCCTGAATAACAGGGAAATCTCTATCTCCTACTGCTTTAACAAACATTCTACCCATCCCTGGTATAGCAAAAACTGTCTCTGTAATAACTGTCCCAGTAACAGCAGCAGCAAAAACCAATCCTATAACTGTAACCACAGGCATTGAGGCAGCTCTTAAAGCATGTCTTATAAGAACTACTCTTTCACTCAATCCTTTGGCTCTTGCGGTCCTAATATAATCTTCACTTAATACTTCAACTAAACTAGATCTAGTCATTCTAGCGATTAAAGCCATAAAAGCAACTCCTAGAGTTATACCTGGGAGAGTAATATATCTTAAAAATTCTATAGGCCCATCTGTCATCAAGCTTCGAAATCCAAAAACAGGAAACCATCCTAATTTTAATGAAAATACAAAAATTAAATTAAATGCAAGCCAAAACCCTGGAATGGCGAATCCAAGTACAGCAAAAACCATAACGGATCTATCAATCCATGTATTCATTTTCCATCCTGCAAGTATTCCCATTGGTACGCCTAAAACTATAGCTATAGTAATACCTGAAAGAACTGTGGAAATAGTTGCTTCAATTTTTTGACTTACAAGTAATGAAACTGATTCAGTTGTAAATAAAGATTTGCCTAGTTCTCCTACAAAAAAACCACCTAGCCAACTCAAATATTGTTCTATAGGTGGTCTATTAATTCCCATATTTTCTCTTATTTCTTCTATCTCTTCAGCAGTTGCATACATAATATAATCCCCACCTAATACAATGGCAGCAGGATCACCGGGAGCAAGTTGCATAATAGAAAACGTGATAATTGAAACAATAAATAAAACAGGGATGACCAACAGAGTTCTTCTTGCTATATATTTACCCATATTTTTATACCTCTGTTGTATTTAAAGATGGAAATTGATAAATAAAACTAACATTGATTTAATTATGAATAATTAAATCAATGTAAGTGTAGCTTCAAAGAGGAACCAAGCCAAGGCCTGGTTCCTCTTTGTATAAACCTAATTACATAAGATAAGTATCTTTTCTAATTAGTCCAACCAAACATTATGAAGTATTGGGAACAAACAATTTAAGCAATAGCCTTTAACGTTGTCCCTAATAGCTCGTGGTGGCTGGAATTGAAAGAAGTTAAGAGATGGAGGATTATCATAAAATAATCTATTCATCTCATCAAACTGAGCCTGTGCTTTCTTAGGATCTGTTTCGACTAAGAATTGATCTCTAACCACATCAATTCTTGGATCCAAATATCCACTAGATGATTTTCCAGCGAACATATGAGGAGCTAATGGGTTAAGACCGTTAGCAAAGTTTGACCAGGAAGTCGCTGCTTCCCAAGGTCCTTCACCACCAGTTATAGCAACCCTGCTACCCCAGTCCAATGATACTAATTCAGTATTCACGAAACCTAAGTTTCTCAAAGCTTCCCACATAACCAATCCTGCCTCAGGCATAAATGGCATATCGTTAGCAGCTATTATTCTAAGTTCCATTTTAGAAATACCAGGCTGTAATACTTCTGCTTTAGCCAATATTTCTTTTCCTAATTTCATGTTTCCACCCTTAGTTTTAAGACCTTCTTTTTGTATTATATCTGTAATAGAAGATCTCCAGGGAGTTCCACAGTGAATAGCCATGTAACATTCTGTCCATTTATCATCTCCACCGACAGCAGCCATCATAACTTTAGCATTTGGTGCAGCAGCAGCAATAGCTCTTCTAGCTAACGTACCAGCTGGGGACATATCAAATGGACCATGGTTCATATTGAACGCAAATACTCCCATGTTACCATCTCTAATTGATCCCCATATCACACCATCAACTCCATCTAAGTTTGAAGCCAAGTCAATAGAAAAGTCATCAAGAACATCTACTTCATTTGTCTGTAAAGCAGCAATTCTTGTTGAATGATCCGGAATATCTAATGCTACGAAACCATCTAAATACTGAGTAATTTCACCTTTAGTGAAATCCCATTCTTCACCTTTATTAGGCACGTATCCATCAAATTTGGAAAATTCTAATTTTTCACCTTGAATCCATAGATCCATTTTATAAGCTCCTGTACCTATAACGTCTTTTACAGGTGCGCCAACTTTTATGGACCAAATATCCTTATGCATAATAGAAGGCTGTCTAGGATCAAGCTGAGCTAAGAATTCTAAAACCATACTAGTAGGTTTAGAAAACTTCATAGTAATAGTATTACCACTAGCAGTTTGACTTAAACTTGAATCCTTAGAAGCTTTACCTTCATTACCAGGTGAAATCGCTAACAATTGTCGACCCAAAGGATCAACTCTTGCAAAACGACTGTGAGACTCCATAACATCTTCTGCTGTCAAAGCATCCCCATTATGGAATGTTTGACCATCACGAAGTGTCATAGTATAAGTCAGACCATCGGGAGTCATGTTCCAATCACTTACCATCTGGCCATAGATATTATAATCTTTATCTCTCCAGAACAACTGATCGTAAGCATGCCTGCCAACAGTACCTGTAACAATAGCACCGGTAGCCATAGTATCTACATACTTTATACTGCCCTGAACTACATATCGTAATTTACCACCAAATTTTGGCTCGCTTTCACCACCACCACCTGCAACAGCTTTCGAAGGATCAGCAGCTGGTGCTGAAGCTTGTCCGCTTGAACTTGCTTGTACTGGTGCTTTCGATGCTGGGGCCGCTGCGGGAGCTGGAGCTGGAGCAGCAACAGCAGCTGGTGCTGGTGCTGGTGCTGCAGCTTCTTCCGAAGAACAAGCAACAACCATCATTATCGAAAAGACAGCTAAAACTGGTAACCATTTAATTATATACAATTTAGTCACCTCCATTTTTACTAAGTTATCTAAAAAATTACCTTAATAAATCCCCCTTTCATAAATAAAGAAGGTGATTCATTTTCTCTTATAGAGTAGAATGTGTCAAGTCTGTAAATACGAATAAACAGCTAATTAAAGTATTAATAATGAAAAATTACATTTTCCTATATCATAAACTTCATAGCAAAAGTTATGTACAATTTCAAAAAAAACTTAAAAGCTGATAATAAAACATTAATAAATTTATGGTCAGCTGAACTAATAAATAGATCAGCTTATATGACTGGAAAGTTTGCATTACCATTTTTTGCAAAAGGATTAGGAGCAAATGCTGCTTTAATAGGAACTATAAGTTCAATTTCAACAATAACAGGAATATTTTTAAAACCAATTATTGGAGGCCTAGGAGATAAATTCAGTAAAAGGCAATTACTAATAATTGCTAATATTATATTTTCAGTAACACCAATTTTATACCTTATTATTTATGAACCTTATCAATTAATAATTATAAGATTATTTCATGGACTATCTACAGCTATATATGGGCCAATTACTTTAGCAGTAATTACTAGTATATACGTGAATAATAGAGCTTCTTATATTGGATGGTTTGGAACTGCGAGAACTATTGGTTATTTGTTAGGTCCAATAACAGGAGGTGTAATACTTTTTTATTTTCAACCAAAAACATTATTTATAATAACGGGATTAATTAGCTTTTTAGCATTTATTCCAATCTTAACAGATCGTTCTTATAATTTACCGAATAATAATAAAAATACAAATTTAAAAAAAGAATTTACTATATTTATTAACAAAATTATACAATTAACAAAATTACGTCAAATATGGATTGTAGGACTAATAGAATGGTCTTTTTACGCAGTATTTTATTCAATGAAAGTCTTTATACCTTTATATTTAGTTACCTCAGGGCACAATACTCTAATAGCAGGATCTTTTTTAACAACTTCTGAAATTATTCATATCTTGCTAAGACCGTTAGGAGGTATTTCCGGGGATAAATTAGGATATTATCCTAATATAATTTTTGGCCTTATTTTGCTTAGTATAGCTATGTTTTTTGTTTCATATACACTAAACACTTCTACATTATTTATACCTGCAATTTTTATTGGAATTTCTGAGGCTACTGTACTCCCATCCGCTATAGCCCTTGTATCATTACATACAAATGTAAATAATATTGGAACAGTTATGGGAATAATTGGTTCTTTGAGAAATTTTGGGAAAGTTTTTGGTCCAATTGTTATTGGAATTCTTATTAATATATTTTCATATAAAAAAGTATTTCAAATCATAGGACTCTTAAATTTGGGTATAATATTATCAATTATATTCATTACAACAATTTTCATCTTTATTAAATTTAATAAAGATGAAAAAAATTAAAATGTGTTATTGTTTTTTATAAAGTGAAAAAGAGAAATTAAATTATGTCAAATAGTGATATATTATATAGTTCTGTAACTGAAATAAAAAAATTACTATCTAATAAAGAAATATCAGCCTTAGAATTAACTCAATTTTCTTTAGAAAGAATAAAAGAAACAAATAATAAAACAAATGCTTTCTTATATGTTGCTACAGATACAGCTATTGAAGATGCAAAAAATATAGATAAAAAAATAGCAAAAGGAGAAGATACCGGGCCTCTTGGAGGTATCCCAACTTCAATAAAAGACCTGGAAGCAGTCAAAGGGATGCCTCAAACAAACGGATCATTGTTTTATAAGGACAATATTGCCGATTATGACCAACTGGGAATTGAACGAATCAAAAATGCTGGTGGCATAATACTTGGGAAAACAAACACCCCTGAATTTGGATTATGTGCTACTACTGATAACAGACTTGGTGATGATTGCAGAAATCCCTGGGATTTAACCTGTACTTCTGGAGGCTCAAGCGGCGGAGCCGGTGCTGCAGTAGCTTCGGGAGTTCATCCTCTTGCTCAGGGATCTGATGGAGGTGGATCAATAAGAATTCCTTCAGGATTATGTGGTATTTATGGAATAAAAGGCACGCAGGGAAGAATTCCAAGAAAACATGCAGGTTTACAAAGCTGGAACCCGGTTAACTTTTCATGTATGGGACCTATGAGCTGGTATGTGAAGGATAGCGCCATCATGTTACAGGTTATGTCCGGGCCTCATCCTGAAGCAGAATCAACAGCTATTCAGACAGCACCGCCAGATTTTTTGAAAGATATTGAAAATGGAATATCTGGTAAGAAAATCGGTTGGTCTGTTGACCTGGGGTGTATTAGTGTAGATCCCGACGTTAGAGCTGCTACTGAAAAAGCAATAAAAGTTTTTGAGGAATTGGGTGCAATAGTTGAGCCATTTAACTTCGAATATAACATTACAGAATTAAGGGATTCAATTTTCCCTATAAATGCATCACAGGCTTATAATAAAAACGGATCTTTACTTGATGAGGACACTGACAAATTAATGGCTTATTACAAAAGTGCGTTGCTCAAAGGGAAAGATATTCAGGGTGCTGAATATATGAATGCAGAATCTGAATTATTTAAATTCAGAAATTATATGGAATCTGTTTTTAGAAAATACGATTTTATTTCTACTCCTACAATGGCAGTTCCCGCTCATGAATGTGGAAATCCACCCGCAGTAGTAGATGGTGTTAAACAGGATCCCGAACCATCTTCGTCTTATGGGAATGATAATCCCTTACATAAAAATGGTGGAGGATTGCTATCTCAATTTACAGCAATTTATAACTATTCAGGTAACCCGGCAGCTACTCTTCCATGCGGTTTTTCATCTAAAGGACTTCCTGTTTCATTGCAGATAGCTGGTGCTAAGGAAGATGAGGTTGGAGTTTTACAGGCTTCAAGAGCTTTTGAAATTGCAAGACCATGGCATAGTAAAAAACCTGTTATTTAATGAATAAATTTCAAACCATTGTTCCAGATGTTCTGACAATATGTACTTATTCAGAATTTGCGCCATTTTCTTATAAAGAAGATGGAAAGATTATTGGTACTGATATTGCATTTTTGGAAAATTTTGCTAATAAAATGGAGTTGGAGGTAAACATTCTTGAAAAGGAATTTGAAGGACTTTGGAATATGCCTGGATTAGGTGAATGTGATATATCAGCAGCCGGGATGATGGCTTTGGGGAGAGATCTCGGTGATAGTGGCATTTGGAGTCAGTCATATATGAGTGTTAAACGTTCACTTTTAATTCGTCAAACAGATATAGATGTTCTTCAGGAGCCGAAGAATTTTTCAGGTAAAAAAATTGTTGTTACTCCGGAATCTGCAGCACATATTGATGCTATAGAACGTTATCAAAAATATGGAGCAATAATAATTCCAGCTGTTCCTTCACAAAATGAAATTGTAAATCAGATTCTTACTGGAGAAATTGATGCTTTTGGAGAAGGGAACGTGAGTAACGAATTTCTTGCTGAACATTTTGCCGATAAAAATGGATCACAGCCTTTTGCTTTGACAGATATTCATGATATGAATTTACCTGAAAAATTATGTTTTGCAGTAAGATTAACTGATAAAAAATTGATGTATATACTGAATGAATTTATAAATGAATATTTTATAACTTAAAATAAATATTGTTTAAAGCTTTTACTCTTGTACAATTAATATATGGAATCTTTTATAGTTGTGTTTAGTTTTATTACCGTATGGTTATTTATTGAGTTTGCATTTTTGATCTCATCAAGAATGCTTACAAATCCTTCTTCTGGTATTTCTCATAATCATTTTATGTGGAATCTTAGAATAATCGCCTTGTTTTTGTTTGCTGGTTCTGTATTTATAATCAATTATTTTGATTTTAGCCTGACAGAATTTGTCATAATGCGTTTCCTTTGAGGTATAAATGTTGTCAGATTTTAAAAATATAAACTGGGTATTTCTTACTGTACTTATTGGTGGTTGTGCTCTTGTGATGATTATTCTCGGAATGAATCATGGTTTGGGATTGTATCTTATTCCTATTACAGAACATCTTAATATTGGAAGAGAATTATTTGGACTTTCGATAGCATTCCTGGTTTTATTTGCAGGTATTGGCGCTCCTGTTTTTGGTGCACTTGCCGATAGATATGGTCCTGGTAAAACTACATTGTTTGGAACTGTATTATTAATAATAAGCAGATACTGGATGGCAAATATTGATAATACATTTGATTTGTTTGGATCTTTATCTCTGTTGGGATTTGGTGGTGGTGGGTTTTTGGGAATTGCTCTCGGAGCTGTTACCAGAACAGCAGTAAAAGGTAATAGATCCTTATATGTTGGGATAATTATGTCTGCTGGTTCTTTTGGGCAATTTATTCTTGTCCCTATTATAAATTTCCTTATTCAGCGATTTGGATGGATAGATTCTATGTATTATATGATTTATCTGTCTATATCGTTGATTATGTTTTGTTACTTTTTAAGTTTTTCATCAACCTCTTCTGAAGATTCTGATAATAAAGGCCAAACAATTGGAGAGGCACTTAAGGAAGCATTGTCAAATAAAAATTTTAATCTTTTAGCTCTTGGCTTTTTTGTGTGTGGATTTCACGTAATTTTTGTTTCCACTCATTTACCTGCTTTTCTTGAAGATCAGCTTTTACCTGTATGGGTAGCTGGATGGGCACTTGCACTTATAGGTTTGTTTAATATTCTTGGAACTTTAATGTATGGATATCTGGGCGATAGTTTTTCTAAAAAGAATTTGTTGACTGGGCTTTATACATTAAGATCTATTTTATTTCTTGTGTTCTTTCTTTCACCCAAAACTGAATTAACAGTACTTGTATTTGCGAGCCTCCTTGGAATTTTATGGCTTTCCACCGTCCCTTTAACCAGTGGGATAATTACTGATGTGTTCGGACCAAAATATACATCAATGCTTTTTGGTATAACTTTATTTTCTCATAATGTGGGATCGTTTTTTGGTTCATGGCTTGGAGGTAGGATATTTGACATGTATGGTTCATATGATTTAATGTGGGTGATTTGTGTATTTGTAGGATTTGCATCTGCAGCAGTACATTTCCCAATTAACGGCAGTGCAATTTTAAGAGTTGAGTCTCAGAGGTTAAAAGTAAGTACGGTAGAATAACTAATAATTGTCTGAACTCACTTTATGTATAATGTTTGTTATTAAGATAACAATAATCAAAATGATTAATCCGCTGACTGGGAGGAATCTTACAGTCAGCTGTGCTCCGTAATTTTCTGCGATTGTTCCATATAAAAATGAACCTATAGGTGATGATCCAATACATATTGAAAGAAGTCCCATGGCAAGAGGCCTTTCTTTTCTGTTTGTTGATAATTGCACTACTGATGCCTGTGTTGCTCCGAATCCCGCTATACCAAGTCCGACAAATAATATTATCCCGAGGCTTAATATATAGTTTTCAGAAAAGGAATATATAAATAATCCAAAAAGAGAGATTCCTGAGAATAGAGCGAATATTAATCCTATTTTTTT
>ENA-ORDI01000248-ORDI01000248.1-marine-metagenome-genome-assembly--contig:-NODE-248-length-38935-cov-4.030959_pt1 | contig 38935 bp, 39 predicted proteins | sample MGYA00248628_ERZ508525 | MGnify/ENA primary metagenome ERZ508525 (study PRJEB26195, sample SAMN05422138) | marine metagenome | isolation source: East of Porto Seguro, South Atlantic Ocean | place... | reverse complement strand
TCACTCTACAAAGCTCAAATTTCAGTAGGATAATATTAATTATTCTTATGATAATAGGAAGAATTGGCCCATTAACTATGGTGCTTGTTTTAGGAAATAGAAACAAACCTATAATGTACAAAAACGTAGAAGAAAGAGTTACAATAGGTTAATAAAAATATCTAATATTAAATAATTATGAGAAAACAAGTTGCAGTGATAGGAATAGGAAGATTTGGCAGAAGTGTAGCTTCAGCACTTTACAATCTTGGACATGATGTTTTAGCTATCGATAGAAAAGAGGAAAGAGTACAGGATATGCTCGGCAAAGTTACATATCCGGTTTCAGGAGATGCAACAAATGAATTAACTTTAAAGGAGTTGGGTGTTCCATCATATGATGCTGCAATTGTAGCTATTGGTTCTGATACTGTTTCAAGTTTATTGACTTCAGTGTTACTAAGATCGTTAAAAGATAATATGTATATAGTTGCAAGAGCACAAGATGAATTACAAAGTAATGCTTTGAAATTAGTTGGTGTAAATAAAACTGTATTAGCTGAAAATGAAATGGGAGAGCAAATTGCACACAATCTATTTAATCCAAATGTACAAGAATACATGAGCATGAACTCAAAATATGGGATTAGTAAAATCTTAGTTCCTCAACATATACAAGGAAAATCTTTAAAAGATCTAAATATTGGAACTTCAAGAGATAAATATAATTTAACTGCTTTAGGAATAGTAAGATCTAAAAATATCATATTAAATCCTGATGTTAATGAGGTGATAAAAAAAGATGACATCTTACTCATTGCTGGCAACAATGAATTGATTGATAAACTTACAGACTAATTTAAGGATTTAATAAATCAATATATTTAAATTTAGTAAAAATAAATCTAATTATTATAAAGACAAAATACTTGTTGCTGTATCTGGTAACAATATCGATGAGAAATTAGTGCAATGTGCCGGTGCGTTTTCAAATCCTGAAACTACAATTATTTTAATACATGTAATTATAATCGAAAGATCTTCGCCATTGGATATAGATAATGAAAATTCATATAATAAAGCTGAAAAAACACTGAAATCCTTGGAAAATAAAATAAGAAAAATGCATCCATCTACATTTGGAGAAATAATTCAAGCAAGGCATGCAGGGGCTGCTATTTTGGAAATGGTAAAAATTAATAAACCAAGATTATTAATACTTGGAGCAAATAAAAAAGAAAATGAAAATTTTGATATAGGTGAAAATGCCCAATTTGTACTAAAGAACAATATTTGTCCTACAATATTATATAAAGATCCAAATTTTTAAAATGAATAATTCTCAACAACTTACAAATAAAAATAATTGTATTATTTTCGGGAATTCGGATATTGCTAATTTTATAATTGAATCTTTGTTAAATTCAAATAATAATTACAATATTACCCTTTTGAGCGAAGAGTCATTCAATACTAAATTTAATAATGATATATATATATTAAAAGGGAATATTTACGATCCCAAAATTTTAAATGAATTAGATTTTCCAAATACATCGCTATCTATTTGCTGCTCAAAAGATACCAATTTAAATATACTTACATCTTCTTATATAAAATCATTAAAAGCAGAAAATATTTTTTGTTGCAGCTACGAAACACAATATAATAATTTATTGAATTCTCAAAATATAATCACATTCAATCCATGGAATATACCAACCAAACTTAATTCATACTGGAGGAAATAATTGTATATAGTTATTATAGGTGCAAATAATATTTCAGAGCAGCTAATAGACTGGTACTCAAAATATAATCATGAAATAACCATAGTTGAAAAAAACCTAAACAAATGCCATGAATTTGATCAATTATATGGGCCTATATGCCAACACGGAGATGCAACTGATCTAAATATTCAAAAATCATCTGGAATGGAGCGAGCAGATATTCTAATAGTTGCTACTAAGAATGATAGCACAAACTTTGTAATCAGTTCGCTAGCAAAATCTAATTTCAAGGTAAATACAATTATTAATAGAATTAACAATATGAATTATTCTAAAGCGTTTGAAGAAAATGGATTTGATATTTTAATTAATGTTGAGTCAAGTATATTAAAATCTATAGAACAAGAAACTTCAATATTAGCACCATGGCCAATTGCAAAATTACAAACAAATCCATTAAAAGAAATAATTGGAATAAAAATCAATGACGATTCAAATATACTTGGAAAATCTATAACCGAAATAGAACTTCCAAGTCATTGTCAATTACTTTTAATAATAAGATCAAATGGCATTACAGATATCCCTTCAGGACATAAAACAATTCATTCAAATGATGAACTTATTGTTTTAATACAGGAAGGAAAAAAAGAAAGTGTGTTAGAATATCTTAGCTAAGGGAATTAACAATGAAAAGTATATCTTATTTAGGGCCTGAGGGATCTTACACAGAGCAAGCAACATTAACAAATTTTAAAAATGAAAAATTATTTCCCATGCCCACAATACCTGCAGTTATCGAATCAGTTCAAGATGATATTACTGATATGGGAGTTGTCCCAATTGAAAATAGTATTGAAGGATCAGTAACTTTCACTCTAGATTCTCTGATTCATGATTATAACGTATATATAAATGGAGAAATAATGCTTAATATTTCTCATTCATTAATAACAAATAAAAGTAAAATATTAGATAACATTAAAAAAATTTACTCTCATCATCAGGCTTTAGCTCAGTGTAGAGTGTATCTATCAGAAAAATTACCTCAAGCAGATCTCATTCCTTCTTCCAGTACATCAGCAGCAATTTTTGATTTAATCAAAGATCCGGAAAATTCAGGGGCCATAGCTCATACAAGAAATGCTAAAAAACATAATTTAAATATTATTGAAGAAAATATACAAGACGAAATGAATAACATAACAAGGTTTGCAATATTATCAAAAAGCAAAACAAATCCCACTCAAAATGATAAAACTTCATTTTGTTTTGATTTTAAACATTCAGATAAACCTGGTCAATTAATTAATGTAATGAGTCAATTTTCTGACAACAATATAAATATCTCTAAAATTGAATCTAGGCCCTCAAAAAAGCAATTAGGCAAATATATTTTTTGGATGGATATTGATGGTCATTTAAAAGACAATAATTTAAATGAAATTTTTAATAAAATCAAAAAAACAACCAATACACTGAAAATTATTGGTTCATATAAAAAATCTACAAACGTACATTAATTAATCGTCAGAATTTTGCTTGTTATTTTTTCTGTTAATCAATCTTTCAATTTCATCGAAAATATCTTTAGAAGGTTCAATCCCAAGATTATCCAAGTATTTACGTAAAGCTTCTAATATATTTAAAGATGCATCTCGCATATTCATAGCAAATAATTTCAATCTCTCATTCTCTGTAAGTTCTGTTTGCTTTAATTTCCTAACTAACTTTGGGCCTAAATACATTCCTAATGCAAATCCTAAAAATAGATTGCCAAAGCCTTTTTTATTTTTATTTTGAGCCATTATTTTTTCTCCTTATTTTATCAGTAGCAGTTTTAGTTGTTTTTTTTGCAGTTTTAGTTGCTTTATCCACATTAATTGATTTTAATGATTTTGTTATAAAATCAATAGTCTTAGAATTAATCTTATCAATTGGGGAAATCACATACCCAAATAAAGACCATAATTTTCGAGAATTTTCAATTAAAGAATCAATTTTAGTCATAATTCTATTTAATCTAATATACCCAAAAACAGCTAAGGCAGCTAATAAGACGATAAATGCAATTAATATTATATCTCTTAAAACAGCAGTTATTTCTACCATATATAATCCCTTGATAATTAAGGTTTAACCAATATCCTTAGATTTCCATCCTCATCAGTATGCTGATTCATAATACTATGATTATCATTTTTTGCCCATAAAAATACATCATATGTATTTAATTTATCGGGAATAATCACTTCCACTATAGAAGTTTTATCTAAATTAATTTGTTCAGATAAAGCCGCAATAATACCAGCGCATGATTTACCTTTACCATCTATGACAACCTCTCCTTTGAAATTGCGAGATGTTTTATTTGAAACTTTATCCACGGAAATATTTTCAGAAAATTTCAATCCTTCTGATTTCCTTCTGTCTAGCTCAGATTTAAAATGATTCACAGCTTCCCAATATACTCCTTCATCTCGATCACCTTTAGAGCATACAGCTCCTCTAACGCCTACTATATCTGGATTAATTCTTGCCAATTCATCTAAATCACTCAATTTCAAATGTCCTGACAAAGCAGTACTCAATCCTCTGGATTTAGCAGACATAACCATATCTTTTAATTCTGACTCAGAAATAAAATCAAAAAGATTTCTCCCGTCTTTTACAAGAGTGTCAATTAAAAACCCATCACATTTACCTTCTACTGACAAATCAACCATTAATGAAGGGTTCAAGCCGCCTTCATAAATCAAATTGTCAGCAAATAAAGAACCAATTAACATAGTGTTAGATCCTTCCAAAGCTTCTCTGCAAGCTAACAAAGTTTCTAATGCAAAACTATATTCTGTTTTCATAAATCCAACTTTAACCGATGTTGCTTTTAAAAGACCTGCAGCATGAACAGCCATAGCCACTGTCCCAATTTGATCAGGGACAACACCCAAAGTCAGACTAGAATGTATTGGATCAGGAGCAATTTTTTTAACTTCTTTAAATATATTTGGATGAGCAGATCCTACTAAAGCTTCTTGCAAATTTTTAACATCAACTATATCTGCTCCGCCTTTAATAGCCTGTTTTGCTTCATCTACATTTTGAACACTAACTAATAGTAACATTTCAAACCTCTATTTAAACTTCCAGTGAAATATTTAATTTCCCCAATTTAATTAATTCATCTTTTAAATCTTTTTTATCATCATCAGATAAATCTATAACAGGTAATCTAGGGCATCCACTACTCATTCCTACTAATTCCCCCCAATACTTACATAAAGCAACAGGCAATACACCTCCTGCATCTGAAACTGTCTTTCCCCACCATTTATCAGAAATATTTTTAATATTTCTGATTTCATTTTCATAAAGATTATTATCAATAATTCCCTTTGTTGCCTTATTTATAAACTTTACATAACTATTATTGTCAGGTGTATCAAATCTCCAATCAGAAGTATTAGCAAACATAACTTGTTGCTGAAAGCCTTGTTTATTCCCTTCCCAAAATATCCATTCATCTGGTGTGCTAATAATTGCTTTAGTACCTAATTCCAAATGTGATGCAATAGAAATTTCCTTATTAAAGCTAGCTTCTTTAACTCCAACTACATTTTCTATTTCTACAATACTATTTAGATCATTAGAATTTAAAATTGTTCCAAATTGAGGAGAATTATAATACATAATTGCAAGATCTGTATTCTGTGCTATATATTTAATGAATTCAATAACTTGATCAGATTTACGAGTGGCAAAATATGGAGCTCCTATTATTAATAATTCATAATCTAATGATTTAGCGGAATCCATTAACTCAAAAATATCCTTTAGTGAAGTATGGCTTACATGAGCTGCAACAGGCCAATCTTGAGCCTGGTCTTTAACAATAAACATTAATTTTTTTCTTTCGCTGGTAGACAAACTCCAAAACTCTCCCATACCCCAAGAACACCCAGCTCCATTCGTTCCTAAGCTTTTAATATATTCAATATTATCACGCAAACCTTCTTCATCTATTAAGCCATTTTCATCAAAGGGTGTAACTAAAGTTGACCATTGTCCGACTAAAAAAGATCTTGCCCATTCTTTTGCTTCATTTTTCGTATAATTTTTCATGAGTGGAATTATTCTTTAATACTAAATCTCTAAATCAATATATATTTTACATTAGATAACTATAATAAATAAGTACCTGTGTTTATTTAACTAATTAAGCTTTCCTTCCATTTGTTCTTTAATTATTTTAACTTTTTTAAATAACAATTTATTTTTATTAAATCTATCAAAATTATCAACAACATAATATTCTGCCATTTTTCTTGATAATTCTTGAGTATCTTTATCCCGAATCAAATCAGCAACCTTAAATAAAGGTACTCCACTTTGCCTTGTATGTGTTATATCTCCCTCACCTCTGATTTTCAAATCTTCATTAGCTAATTCAAAACCGCTAGACATTCTCTCAAATATTTTCAATCTTTCTTTTGTATGTTCGTTTTGATTTCCTGAAACTAAAATACAAAATCCTTCATATTTTCCTCTTCCTACTCTTCCTCGTAATTGATGTAATTGAGACAATCCAAATCTATCAGCACTTTGAATCATTATTACGCTGGCATTAGGGACATCAACCCCAACTTCGATAACAGTTGTACTCACTAATATATCTATATCGGCATTTCTAAATTTTTTCATTACTTCTTCTTTTAAATTTAAATTTAATCTTCCATGTAATAACCCAATATTGTAATCAGGAAAAATATTATTCTGTAAATTCGAATATACTTCCTCTGCAGAAGAAGAATTTAATTTTTCAGATTCTTCAATCAAAGGACAAATAACAATTGCCTGTCTACCTTTATGAATTTCATTGTTTAAATGATTATATGCTGCTTTAATTCTATCTGGTGATATTAATTTCGTTTTAACATTCCTCTCTCCAAAGGGCATTTCATTTATTTCAGATAAATCCAAATCACCATAAGCCGTTAATGCCAAAGTTCTTGGAATAGGTGTTGCTGACATAGTTAAACTATGTGGATAATATTTTTCAGTACTTTTTATTGCAGCTCTTTGTAATACTCCAAATCTATGTTGTTCATCAATTATACTAAGTCCTAAATCAGGAATTTTAATATTATCTTGTATTAAAGTATGAGTACCGATCAGAAAATCATAAACTCCTTCATTAATTGATTCTTTCATCTCGTGTTTAATCTTCTCGGGCATACTACCTAAAAATAACCCTATAGAAATTTCTTTAGATAAACCTTTTATTTTTAACTTGGAGTGAAAAGGGGTTATCTTTGTAACATTATCAAACATTTCTAATGTACTAATATAATGTTGTTCCGCCAAAATTTCAGTTGGCGCCATAATTGCCGATTTGTAATTTGATTCAATGACCGCGAGAGCCGAAACCACAGCCACTAATGTTTTCCCACTTCCCACTTCGCCTTGCAAAAGCCTTGCCATTGGAACAGTATTATTTAAGTCTTTTGCAATTTCCCTTATGACATCTAATTGCGATTGTGTTGGAGTAAATGAAAGTGATTGGAAAAAACTATCAATAAAATCCCAAGAAACTCTGATTTTATATGAATTTTTTAATTCATTATATTCTTTTCTTTTTAATAGCCATGCACATTGATGAATAAAAAATTCATCAAATACAATTCTTTTTCTAGCACTGTTATAATCTTCTAAAGTTTCAGGATAATGATATTGTTTTATAGCTTTTTTTAATTCAATCAAATTTGCTTTATCAATAATTTCCTTAGGTAAATAATCTTCAACACTATCTCCCATCAAATTGACAGCTTTTCTTACTAAGCTTCTTAAACTTCTTTGATGTATTTGCCCTGCCAAAGGATATACAGGGACAAATCTTCCAACATGGGTTAGGTCAGATTGATCATTAAACTCATTATTTCCTATTATTTCATATTCAAAATTGCCTGAAAATAAAAGTGTACCTCGGAAAATATTAACTTTGCCACTGATGATAACTTGAACACCAGGTTTTAATTGATTTACTAACCAACTCCTTCCAAACCACTGAACTTTCACATTCCCTGTATCATCACCTAAGATTCCAATTGTTGCATTTACGCCATTTCTATATCTTGCAGTTTTAGCTTCCCATACTTTTAAAACAACAGTTTGCACTTCTCCAGGTATTAAATCTTGTACTTTTTTTACATCATTAAAATCCCGATGTCTTCTAGGGAAATAATTAATTAAATCTTCTAAATCTTTTACCCGCAATTTCTCAAACATAGATAATATTTTTTTAGAAACCCTACCCAATAATTTAATGTCAGATTTTAATGTTAACTCTTTATTAGTATTGGTAGTTCTTTTTGTTAATGATTGATTATTTGTGATCTTAGTTTCAGTAAGCTTATTTTTTTTAAAATTGTCTATCTCTTTAATGAACCTGTCACAAAATAATTTTCTCAATTTATTATTGGCATTAGAATATAATGGCCTTTTACCAAATTTATCTTCTAAAATGCGAATAATGGGAACAAAATACACTATATTTTTTTCAATATATTCATCCAAACCTCCACCAGAAACCGAGGTATTGCTATAATCATTTGAAATTTCAAGATTCAAAATTCTTTCAAATATTGTTAAATTTTCAAATATTAAGTTTTTATCATGATTATTTTGATAGGAATTCATTCAATTTGTTTTATTATTCAATTACTACCCAAGCTTCAATATTAGATTGTCCACCATATTGAAATTCCATCTCAATAAAACTAAAACGATCAATTAATTTATTTTCTAATTCGCTTTGATTTTCATTGCTATGATCACCCCAATATACAGTGATAAGGCTATCTGAGTCTGATTCCATATGTGATATTGTTTTTTCAATAGATTTAATTAATGAGGTTTCTGCAAATAAAATTGCATCATTAATTACAACTATGTATTCACCTTCTTTATACTCAATATTATTCATAACTCCAGATCTCGATGCCAAACTAATTGCCCCAAATATCATATCATTCGTATAATTCTCTAAATTTAAAATATTAGTATTTAGATCCAATTCGTTATTGTAAGGCATCATAGATGCCAAACCTTCTGGTATAGATTTAGTATTAAGAACAGATACATTTTTCAATGATTCTTCAGCAGCTAAATTACAAGCCATAATTGCATTTTTTTCGTTGGGTAAGATTATTACATGATCAGTTTGACATTCATCAATAGAATTCAAAATTTCCTCCACACTTGGATTTAATGTTTTCTCACATTTTACAATTTTATCTATCCCTAAATTAATAAATAAATCGTTAAACCCATTACCATTAGAAATAGCGATTATAGAACATATTTGTTTTTCGTTAAATTCAACTTCTGAGTCATTAACAAATTCTTGAAATTGTTTATCCATATTTTCAATATTAATTTCCATTAATTCCCCATATTGTATACACGCAGACAAAATTTTACCTGGATCCTCTGAATGAGTATGAATTTTAATGTAATTTTCTATTCCGGTTATAATTGTAGAACCTCCATATTCATTGACAGCAAATTCTATTTCTTCCCGAGAAACATCCGCCCCATTAACAACTAGTTGCACACAATAACCCCACTCATCCTCAGCATGCTCCTGGACATATTTTTTGATATTTAATCCTTTACTAGATTGTCCAGGCTTATTCATAATTTGATCAATGTCTGGTTTTTCATCCAACATATAACTTTTCATTGCTTCAAAAATAATTAATAATCCCTGACCCCCAGCATCAACTACATCTGCTTGCTTAAGTACCTCTAACATATTAGGAGTATCTTTTAAAACTTCTCCAACATATTCGCATACTAAAGGTAAAACATCATTAAATGAATCATTATTATTTCTAACATTATTCCATGCTTCTGAAACCGATTTAATAATAGTTAACATGGTTCCTTCAACAGGGTTGCTAACTGATTCATAACTTGCCTCAACAGCGCTATCTAATGAATGTCCAAATTCTTTAACATCACACTTATTAAGTTTGTCAAAGCCTTTTGACAATCCATATAATATTTGTCCTAAAATAACACCACTATTCCCTCTTCCTCCCAAAACAGCATTTTTAGCAATTTTTTTACTTACAATATCAATATTTTGATCTTTAATTGTATTGAGATTTTTTAACGCAGATTCCAAGGTCAAATACATATTAGTTCCTGTATCTCCATCAGGCACAGGGAAAACATTTAACTGATTAATTTGATCTTTAGTATTAAAAATTAAATCTTTAGCAAGAAACAAGATTTTAACAAAATCTGTTCCATTTATTGTTTTTATATTATTCATTTATCTGATTGAATATAAATGACAAAATCATTATAGAATGATAGAATAATCCTGCTATTTTAGTAACATTATAAGTAATATAACATATATTTATAATTAATATTTATTACATAACTTAAAGGTAATTATGGCAAAGTGTGAATTAACAGGAAAAATACCACAATCTGGTAACAATGTAAGTCATGCAAAAAATAGAAACAAACGTAAATTCAAGCCGAATTTACAAAAAGTTTCTTTATGGAGTTCGAAACTAAATAAAAAAATTAGTATAACTGCTGCCACTAGTGCAATAAGAGATGTAGATAAAGTAGGGAGCTTTGATGTTTATTTAATCAAAGCCAATAATTCCTATTTATCCAATAAATTACAAAAAGTCCAAAAAGAAATAATTAGTAATTCATAATAAAGAATTAATCATTTAATAGTTTTCTGAGGACAAATTGTAGTATTCCTCCATTAACATAATAATTCACTTCAGCATTAGTATCAATTCTTGATTTCAGAGTTATTTTTTTAATATCTTTTGAGTCAGGATTTTTGATAGTCATTTGGAATGAACTAGATGGAGTTTTTACATCTTCAATATTTTCAATTGATAAAATTGTATCTCCATTCATTTTTAATAAATTAAAATCTTCTCCATTAACAAATTCAACAGGCAATATCCCCATTCCAATCAAATTAGATCTGTGAATTCTCTCAAAGCTTTTAGCAATCACTAATTTTACCCCTAATAAATAAGGCCCTTTTGCAGCCCAATCTCTTGAACTACCACTTCCATATTCATCTCCAGCAATAATAACCAAAGGAGTATTATCTTCTTTATATTTCTCTGAAGCTTCATAAATACTCATAATCTCATTAGAAGGAAAATGAATAGTATAACCGCCTTCTTTTTCCGAAGTTAACAAATTTCTAAGCCTGATATTTGCAAAAGTTCCTCGTACTAGAACATTTTCATTCCCTCTTCTGGATCCATATGTATTAAAGTCTATTGGGGAGATATCATTCATTTCTAAAAATTCAGAAGCAGGGGAATCTTTACTTATGTTCCCAGCAGGAGAAATATGATCCGTTGTAATACTATCTCCTAACACAACTAAAATTCTTGCATTTTTTATTTCCGACATTTCTGGTAACTCTTTTTTAAAATCATTAAAAATTGACAATGGTTGGATATAGGTTGAAGATTTATCCCATTTATAAATACTACCATCAGGAATACTTAGATTTTTCCAATTATCATCACCTTCAAAAACTTTACTATATCTAGCTTTAAACATTGAAGGGTTAAGAGAATGATTAACAATAGAATAAATTTCTTCTTTTTCTGGCCATAAATCTTCTAAAAACACTTCTTCTCCATTTTGCCCTATCCCAATCGGATCAGTATCAAAATTAATATTCAGAGTGCCAGCTATAGCATAGGCAACAACTAATATAGGAGATGCTAAATAATTAGCCTTGACCTGTTGATGAATTCTTGCTTCAAAATTTCTATTTCCACTAAGTACTGCACAAGTTACTAAATTCTCATCATTAATTTTATTAGAAACTTTTTCAGGCAAAGGGCCACTGTTACCAATGCATGTTGTGCATCCATGTCCAACAATATGAAAACCTAATTTTTCCAATGGGTCTATCAAATCAGCTTTAAGTAAATAATCATCAACAACTTGCGAACCTGGCGCCAAGCTTGTTTTAACCCATGGCCTTGAATTCAATCCTTTTCTTACAGCATTACGAGCTAATATTCCTGCTCCAACCATAACATCAGGATTAGAAGTATTAGTACAACTAGTAATTGCAGCTATGACTACAGATCCATGATCAAGTTCATTAGAATTTGTAATCGATTGTCCTGTATCAGCCAAGAATGTATTGAAATTAGATTTCACTTCGGATAATTTTACTTTATCTTGAGGTCTTTTAGGACCTGCCATACTTAGTTCTATTTCATCTAGATTAATCGTAATTGTACTATTATATTCCCTGGTATCTTGATTAGATCTAAATAAACCTTGAGATTTTGAATACTGTTCTATTAAATTAATTTGATCATTTGTCCTTCCAGTCAATTCTAAATAATCTAATGTTTTAGAATCCACAGGAAATAATGATGCAGTAGCACCATATTCAGGCGCCATATTAGAAATTGTTGCTCTATCTGGTAAAGATAATGAATTTAAACTTTCACCATAAAATTCAACCATTTTACCAACTACTCCATAACTTCTTAATTTTTGTGTTATAGATAACACAAGATCAGTAGCTGTTGCTTTTGCTGATAATTTCCCTGTTAAATTAACACCAACAACAGGTGGTATCTTCATATACACTGGTTGCCCAACCATGACAGATTCTGCTTCTATCCCGCCTACACCCCATGCTAAAACACCTAATGCACTAATCATTGGAGTATGAGAATCTGTTCCAATTAATGTGTCAGGAAAAACCAATGAAATATTATCATAATCCCTAAAAGAAATCACAGAGGATAAAAATTCTAAGTTTACTTGATGAACGATACCTGCACCAGGGGGGACAACTTTCACATTATCAAAAGAATTCTGAGCCCATTTCAATAAAGAATATCTTTCTTTGTTTCTTTCATACTCTTTATTAACATTATTCATGAAAGCATTTTTTGTTCCAAAATAATCAACTTGAACACTATGGTCAATAACCAAATCAACCGGAACCATTGGATTAACTTTTGATGGATCTCCATTATTAGTTAACATTGCATCTCTCATGCTAGCTAAATCAACTATTGTAGGAACTCCAGTAAAATCCTGCAAAAGAACTCTTGATGGAAAATAAGGGACTTCTTCTGAATTATCAAAATCATTCCATAATTTCAATTTATTAATATCAAAATCTTCGTTGCTATCTAAACTAGTATTTCGAATCACACTTTCAACCATAATCCTCACAGCATTTGGCATTTTATCAACACTTATACCAGGATTTGATTGAGCTAATTTTTTAAGACTACAAAAATAATAATCTCCTGATGATGTTTTAATACTATCTCTTATATTAAATTTATCAACAAATCTCATTTATTCATTCCTATCTTTCTAAATTAAAATATTTATAATTTTTATCTATATATTCTTCTTCATCTTTAGGAACATCTTCTTCAGCATATATCGCTTCTACCGGACAAACTGGCTCACATGCTGCACAATCGATACATTCTTCTGGATTAATATAATATTGATCATCATTATCAGTGGTATATATACAATCAACAGGACAAACATCTACACATGATCCGTCTTTTAGTCCAACGCAAGTTTTACTAATTATATAAGTCATAATTTACCTTAAAAGTTTATTAGATATCTTAATAGTATATTTAGTTTAATATGCTTACAATATATTTTTAATCATTATTTTATTTATTATGAAAATTAATAATAATAGCAAAATTGTTTTATTAATTGATGGACATTATTTAATGTTTAGATCATGGTTTGGAATCCCCAATCCGATGATAAATAATAATGGAATTGAGGTTAGAGCAATATATGGCTTTTTCAATACTACCTTCAGGTTACTCAATACTTTAAATCCTACTCATCTAGCTTTTGTTTTCGATCCGAAAGGCCCAACATTTAGAAATGAATTATACAATGAATACAAGGCTAACAGATCTGAGACTCCAGAAGAATTAAAAAAACAATTAGAAATAATCACAACAAAATTACCTTCAACAAATATAAAAAGCATTATTGTAAATAATTACGAAGCAGATGATGTACTAGGCACAATTGGAAAAACATTAGGTGTTGGAAACACAAAAGTATTAATTTACTCAGGTGATTCAGATTTACACCAATTAATTGATGATAATATTCACATAATAACCACATCAAGAAATGGCGAAATTATAGAATACAATAAAAATTTAATCAACGAAGTGTATGATGGATTGAATCCAAATCAAATAGTTGATTTCAAATCTCTGACGGGTGATAGTTCAGACAATATCCCAGGCATACCAGGAGTCGGAAAAAAAACTGCTACAAAATTATTAAATGAATTCAAAACTCTAGATTCACTCTCAGAAAATCTTAATTTAATAAAACAAGAAAAATTAAAAAATAATTTACTAGAAAATTTTAATAATTCAATAAAAGCTAAACAATTAATTGAACTTTATCTGGAAGTCCCTGTTGAAATTAATTTAAATGATATTGAAATAAATAATATAAACAATGAAAGTTTAATTTCATTTTTAAAAGAATTAAATTTCAATTCACTAATAAAAAGACTAGGAAAAATAAATATCTCAGATTCATTTGGTTCAAATAATGATAACAAAAACGATGGAGATAAAATTACAAATAAATATAAAAACGATGAAGATGAAATTACTAATGCGAGCAATAACGATGAAAATGAAATTACATTTGAAGTAATAAATTCAATTTCAAAATTAAATGATCTGATTGAAATACTATTACAAAAAAAGGAATTTGCAATAGATACTGAAACATCAAGTCTAGACGTAATGAACAATGAATTAGTTGGAATATCTTTTTCATACGGTGAATCAACCGGTTATTATCTTCCATTCAACCATGTGAAAGAAAATAATCTACCATTAAAAGAATCTTTGGAATTATTAAAACCAATATTAGAATCAAGTGAAATTTTAAAAATAGCTCATAATATCAACTTTGATTTTTCAGTACTAAATACTACATATATAAACCATAATATAACAATAAATATTAAAAATTTTAATTTTGACACATTAATAGCTGCCAATCTTCTAGGGTATAGAAATATAGGATTAAAAGAACTAGTAAAAGATTTATTTAATATAGATTTAGAACCAATCACAAATATTATAGGGAAAGGTAAATCTCAAATAAGCATTGGCGAAAAACCAGTCAATGAAATAGCTAAGTATGCTATTAACGATGCATACTTCACATACAAATTGAAACAAAAATTCGACAACGAATTATCAAATAATAATTTAAATAAATTGTTTGATGAACTTGAAATAAAGCTAATACCAATATTAATTCAAATGCAAAGTGAGGGAATGCCAATTAATTTAAATCTATTAAATAAATTGCAAAAGGAATTTTTAAATAAAATCAATACAATTGAAAACAATACTAAATCTTTAATTCAGGAAGAAATTAATTTAAATTCACCACTGCAACTAAGTAAAATTTTATTTGAAAAATTAAATTTATCTACGGAAAACATAAAAAAAACCAAATTAGGTTACTCTACTGGAGCAGAATCGATAACAGAATTAATAAATGGATTAACATACAAATTTAAAGAATCTGAATCATTCAACCTCAGTTTTGAAGACAATACCAAAATACAATTTTTAAATTACATTCAGGAATACAGAGAAATTTCAAAACTTTTATCCACCTATGTAATGACATTACCAAAATTGTTAAATCCCAAAACAAACAGGATTCATACAAAATTTAATCAAGCTGGAACAACAACAGGAAGATTATCCAGCAGCGATCCAAATCTTCAAAACATCCCAAAAAGAACCAATTATGGAAAACTAGTCAGATCATCATTTGCGGTACAGGAAGAAGACAATGAATTTGTATCTGCTGATTATTCACAAATAGAATTAAGGGTATTAGCTCATTTTTCTGGAGATCCCAATCTCAAAAATGCATTTATGAAAGGAGAAGATATTCATAATTTTACAGCTGCTACCATGTATGAATGTGATTTAACCAATGTAAATGATGAAATGAGAAGAATAGCTAAAATATTAAATTTCGGAGTTTTATACGGACTAAGCGCTTATGGCATTTCAAGACAAACTAACCTATCAATTCAAAAAGGTAAGGAATTTATAGAGTTGTATTTTCAAAGATTTGAAAAAATTAAAGATTATATAGAAAAAACCAAAGAAGAAATATACTACAAAGGGTACGTAGAAACATTATTTGGAAGAAAAAGATATATTGACGAAATAAAATCAAATGATAAACGAATAAGAGCTCATGGGGAGCGTATGGCAATTAATATGCCAATTCAAGGTACCGCTGCAGAAATAATTAAAATTGCAATGATAAATATAAATAATTCAAATGATTACCAAAATATACAAACAAAAATGCTTTTACAAATACATGATGAATTGATTTTTGAATGTGATAAAAATCAATCAAAAGATCTTTCAAATATACTTAGTAAAATCATGCCCAATGTAGTAGAATTAAATGTTCCATTAACCATTAATATACAAAAAGGCCAAAACTTAGGCGAAATGAGTTAATTAAACATATAGGAGAAATAGATGAGTATAGATATTAAACCCGTAAATACACTGATTAAATCAGTAAATTTATATACTAATAGAATGAGGAAATCTAGGAAAGAAACTATAAAAAATGATCTTTCTTCTTTTATTCAATGGCTAACTATAAGTCTTGAAAATAAATCATATGATGAAAATTCCAATCTAGAGAATATTAATCTTAATATCATCGAACCTTTCTTTATTGAGCAATACGTAAAAATAACTAACTTAAAACATTCAAATCAAAATGCTTCTAAAAAATTAACTGTCGCAAGAGATTATTTAAATTATATTCATACTGAAGGTTTTACTGAATCAAATCTTGGGAATCATATAAGAAATAAAAAAGGTCGAAGAAGTGGATCAGTATCGCTAAAATCAAAAGTACATGAGGGCGATTTTGTTGAAATTTCCAAAGAATACCACGATTCATTAGAAAAAGAATTAAATGTAAAATATAAAGAAAGAGAAGATGTGGTTGTTGATATTAATAAAGCTGCAGCAGATAAAGATTTCAGAGAAAATGCACCATTAGAAGCTGCAAGAGAAAAACAAGGGTTAATTGAATCTCAAATTAAAACCATAGAAGAAACATTGAGGAAGTCAGTTATATTTAACACAAAAAGAAGTAATAAGAAAAATAAAATTGCACAAATAGGATCTAAAGTAACACTGGAAAAAGAAAACAAAAGAACTAAAATTAATCTTGTAGCTTCACCTGAGGCAGATGTTAATTTATCTAAAATATCTCTTGAGTCTCCACTTGGAAAAGCCCTCCTGGGGAAAGGTGAAAACGATCATGTTACAATATCAGCACCGGCAGGTGAAATAAAATACAAAATAGTCAAAGTAACTTAACTGATTTTTACTGTCATAGTGGCTAATAAATAATTATTGCAATAATTTAAGACCTTTAAGTAATTAATTTAATTACTTTATTTAGAATAAGTTCTGTAATTTCTTCTTGTTTTGATTCGCAATAAATTCTAACAACATTTTCTGTGCCTGAAATTCTTACTAAAAACCATGAACCATCATTATAGACATGTTTAATTCCATCAATATCAGTTGAATAACTTAAACCAAAATTATATATTTCTTTTGGTTTAATATTCATAATATTATTATTAATTTCTTTCCTTCTATTGATATCAAAATCTATATCTTTTCTAACGAAACACCTATCTCCTACTAATGTTTTTATTTCATCTAAAATTTTACTTATTGATAATCCTGTTTGCCTAATTAAATCTAAAATATAAATACTATTAATAATTCCATCTCTATCAGGGAATTGATCAGAACCAAATCCTCCGCTTTCTTCTCCTGCAAACATGACTTTTTTTTGATTGAGAAATTTACTTAGATATTTAAAACCTATAGGTGTCTCTAAAACAGGAACATTATAATTTGCAGATAATGTATCAATAGCATGACTTACAGACAAAGATCTTGCAACAGCATCTCTTTTACCATTAATTTCAAACATGTAATATAGAAGTAACAAAAAGATTTCGTATGTTTCTAAAACTTTGCCATTTTCATCTATAATCCCCAATCTATCTCCATCAGCATCAAAAGCAAATCCCACTTCATATTTTTCTTTTTTCATTTTTTCAGAAATTTTCTTTAAATTTATTTCAATGGGTTCAGGTCTGATGATATCTGGGAAATTAGGATTGATATAATTATTAATAGAATCAACAATTATCGAAGAATTACTATCATCAAGCAAAGATTCCAAATATCCCAAAGTAGTTCCATACATATTATCATTGAGAATTTTAATATCAGATTTTCTAATTTCAGAAATAGGCAATTTACTTCTAATAAGTTCCAAGTAGCCATCCTTAGGGCTTATTTCTGTTAACAAACCCTTTAATTTACCTGAATATAATTTAATAATTTCATCCTTAGATCGAGCATTTGATTTTTTTTCAATTAAATTTAACTCTTCTTTATCTAAAGACAAACCTTCTGAATTTCTTAACTTTATCCCATTCCATTTCCAATCATTATGACTTGCAGTAATAATTATTCCCATATCACAACCACGAGATATTACTTCACTTGTAATAACAGGAGTAGGAGTTGGTTCAGTAACTAAATATGTATCTATACCAACACTTAAAAATATATTTGAAATTTGAATGGCAAATTCTTTTGATCCAAATCTCGTATCATAACCAACAATAACACCTCTTTCATTAATTAAAGATTCTTTAATATATGAAGCAATAGACCATCCACAAATTCCAACATTTTGATAAGTAAAATCGTCTGCTATCAATCCACGCCACCCATCGGTACCAAAAGTTATTTTCTTCATAAATATAATTCCATAAATTATTGTAAATATATTAATATTATAATCTTGATCTTATATCTTCCATTTTATTAATTTGTTCCCAAGGCAAATCTAAATCAGGTCTTCCAAAATGTCCATAAGAACTAGTGGAGTGATATATTGGTCGCCTCAAATTCAATTGTTCAATTATGGCAGCCGGCCTTAAATCAAAAACATCATTAATAATATCAATAATTTTATCATATGAAATTTTACTAGTCCCAAAAGTTTCTACAGAAACAGATACGGGTTCAGCCATACCTATGGCATAAGCAATTTGAATTTCACATAAATCTGATACTCCTGCGGCAACTAAATTTTTTGCTACCCATCTTGCTGCATAAGCACCTGATCGATCAACTTTGGTAGGATCTTTTCCTGAAAAAGCACCTCCACCATGCCTGGCAAAGCCCCCATAAGTATCTACTAAAATTTTTCGTCCAGTCAATCCAGTATCTCCATTTGGACCACCTATTACGAATCGACCAGAAGGATTAACATAAATCTTTGTATTGGAATCTAATAAAGATTTATCAATTATAGGTTTGATAACATAGTTACTTATATCATTATAAATATCTGATTGAGAAATATCAGGAGCATGTTGAGTGCTTACTACAACAGTATCTATACGCTTAGGTTTCCCCATTGAATATTCAACTGTAACTTGAGATTTACCATCTGGTCGTAAATAATTAAGAGTATTATCTCTACGTACATTAGATAATTGTTGAACTAATTTATGGGATAAGGTTATTGGTAAGGGCATCAATTCTGGAGTTTCAGTACATGCGTATCCGAACATTATTCCTTGATCACCCGCACCAATTAATGCATTCTTATCTGTTATATCTTTTCCTCTTACTTCTAAGGATGTTGATACCCCCTCTGAAATATCTGATGACTGTTCATTAATAGAAAGCATTATCCCGCACGACTTAGAATCAAACCCTAATTCAGGATCATTAAATCCAATATCAGATATAACTTTTCTTACAACAGAAGGAATATCTACATATGCACTAGTAGTTATCTCGCCCATAATAACAACTAAACCTGTAGTTATTGAAACCTCGCATGCAACTCTGGCTTCTGGATCTAATTTAATAATACTATCAAGTACAGAATCAGAAATTTGATCACAAATTTTATCTGGATGACCTTCTGTAACAGACTCGCTAGTAAATAAATAAGATTTAGCATTTACAAAATCATAACTCATTTATATCTCCAATATTATGTCCCAATATCCCAGCTGCTTAAATATTTTTCTTGTTCTTCTGTAAGTATATCTATACCCACATCCATACCTTGTAATTTCAACAAAGCTATTTCTTTGTCAATTTCAACTGGTAATGAATGTACTGCATTATTTAAATTCATATTATTATTTTTAATATATTCGGCTGCTAAAGCCTGACCAGCAAAGCTTAAATCCATAACACCAGAAGGATGTCCTTCTGCAGCTGTTAAATTTATCAATCTGCCTTCACCTAACAAAAATATTTGCCTGCCATCATATAATGTATATTGTTTAACGAAATTCAAAATATCTTTACTAGAATCAGATTCATCTTCTAAAGCATCTATATCAATTTCAACATTAAAATGACCGCTATTTGCTATTATTGCACCTGATTTTAAATTTTTTATTACTTCTCTACCAATGGCATTCATTCCTCCTGTAACAGTGATAAAAACTTCACCAACTTTTGCAGCATCGGCCATCTTCATAACTCTGTACCCATCCATTACTGCTTCAAGAGCTTTAACAGAATCTACTTCAGTAACTATAACATGTGAACCCATGCCTGAGGCTCTTTTTGCTATGCCTTTACCGCACCAACCATATCCGGCAACCACAACTGTTTTACCTGCCCATAGTATATTGGTAGCTCTGGTTATCCCATCCAATGTACTTTGGCCTGTCCCATATCTATTATCAAATAAATGTTTAGTATCAGCATCATTGACATCTATCACAGGATATTTCAATTTATTTTGAGAAGCTAAACTTCTTAGACGAATAATACCTGTGGTAGTTTCTTCACTTCCTCCTAATATATTATCAATTAATTCATTTCTTTCTTGATGAATCATTGCAACCATATCTGCTCCATCATCCATTGTCATATTAGGTTCAAAATCACAAACTTTCGAAAGGTGATCATAATAAGTATCATTATCTTCTCCTCTGATAGAAAAAGTTGGTATTTCATATTCTGATACCATTGCTGCTGCAACATCATCCTGTGTGCTTAATGGATTGCTTGCACACATAGCAACATCTGCCCCGCCATCTTTTAAAATTTTAGCTAAATACGCGGTTTCAGTTGTTACATGCAAACATGCACCAATTTTCATTCCAGTAAGTGGTTTGTTTTTTATAAATCTTTCATGAATTTTATTCAAAACAGGCATTTCTTTTTGAGACCACTCAATTCTTCTCAGGCCCTCAGAAGCTAATTTTAAATCTTTTACATCATATTTAAATTCTGCCATTAATTATCCTTAAATTTTAAACTTGTTAATTTAATAAAAATTTTATTGGAAATTATATATTTCTAAGAGCTAATATTTGAAAAATCCTTAACTAACGCGGGTAATTCTAACACATTTATATTAATTCATAATACTATTTATTTATCTTAAATATCTAATTTGCTTTTTAAATTATCTAAACTAATGTATGTCCTTTGACCTATTAATTTTAAATATTTCTCATATCTCTCATAAATACTATCAATATCAAGTTTCAATAACGCTTCTACACCAAAACCTTCAACTGTATAAGATGCTACAACCGTAGCTAAAACAGTAGCAATAAATATATTATCTGAAGTGTATTCATTCCCAATTTTATCTAAATAACCAAAAAATGTGCCTGCAAAAGAATCTCCTGCTCCTGTTGGATCTTTAACAATGTTTGTTAGGTATCCTGGAATACTGATCTCATAATCTTTGTTAAAAATCAAAACTCCATGTTCGCCTTTTTTTATTACAACAAAATCTACCCCAGATTCTAATATTTTCAATCCAGCATCCTTCAAATTATTAACCATGGATAAAGCACTTGCCTCATATTGATCTATCATAATCACATTTGATTTAAATATAACTTTATTTAATGATTCAATTGAATTATTAATCCATAAATCCATTGTGTCTAATCCAACAAAAGAACTAGGATTGATATTCTTACATTGATTTAACACGTCTAATTGTAATTCAGGATTGATATTAGCTAAAAATATAATATCTGATTTTTTTGAAGTATTATCTAATTCAGGAACAAATTTTTCAAATACATTTAAATCAGTAGTAATAGTCTTTCTACTATTAATGTCATTATTATCATAAACCCCTTCCCAAAAAAATGTTTTACCTTTTTCTTTTTTTAAATTAGATATATTTATAGAATTATCTAGTAAAAGTTTTATATCAGAATTATCAAAATCATCCCCATAAACCCCTACAGGATAAACATTAGTAAATTTAGAAGCTGCGATACTGAAGTAAATTGCAGATCCACCTAACTGTTTAATACTTTTGCCATAACTAGTTGTCACAGTATCATAAGCTACTGACCCAACTACAGTTATAGACATTGATAACTCGCAAATTTAATCATTTCAACTCAAATCCTTCCTTAATCCATTCATTAACTCCACCGTCCAGATTAAACAAATTATCCTCTAGGGATCCATAAGCTGCAGCAATTTCACAAGCTAAAGCACTCCTAACTCCAACCTGACAGACAAAAGCAGTTTTATCATGAATTTCATTATCTTTTACCCAATCCTCAATATTATTCAATGATATTAATTTCGATTCCAAAATATGGCCTGAATTATACTCAGACAATTCCCTAACATCTATAATCCTAATTTCTTCTGTTTTACTTAAGGCATACAATTCCTTGGCAGTTATTCTATTATATGGCTCGCCTTGATACTTTTTTGGCATATATTTAATGACCTGATTTTGAATTTTATTTATATTAAAAAAATACGAGTTCATTATAAACTATTTATATGTTATTCTATTTTTAATTTATTTCAATTTCAATCTAGTACCATGGTAAAACAAGCAGAGAATGTAAAACGTAACACTTTTGAAAACCTTGAACCTCCCGATTTTGTATGGAAATCAGGGGAATTTATACCTTGGGATAAAGCAACATTCCATATCTCTATGCTGGGTTGGAGTTCAATAAATATGGTATTTGAAGGAATTAGGGCATATTACAATGAAAATGATGACCAAGTTTATGTATTACATCTTAACGAACATTTAAACAGATTAGCTGAATCAATGAAAATGATGCGGATGCATCCATATATAGAAACAGAAAAACTCAAAGAAGTTATATTAAAACTTATTAGGAAAAATAAATATAGAGCTGACACATATATAATGCCACTGGCATATTTTGGAGATGGGCCACCAGGATTTTTACCTTCGGGTGATAGAATTGGAGATATGGCTATTACTGCAAAACCAATAGACTCTCTTTTAAACTCAGATAACACATTAAATGTTGGTGTAAGTTCTTGGAGAAGAATATCAGATGATGTCATGCCTCCACGTATAAAATCTATAGCAAATTATCAAAATGGAAGATATGCTGCAGAAGAAGCAAGAATCAACGGATATGATCAATCTTTAATACTTAACTCAAGAGGAAAGGTTGCAGAATCCACCTACACTTGTGTTTTCATGATAAAAAACAAAACACTGATAACCCCATCAGTAACTTCAGGAATTCTTGATAGTATAACCAGAAAATCAATTATAGAAATATCTAAAAACGAACTTGGATTAAATGTTGAAGAAAGGGAAGTGGATCGTACTGAATTTTATGTTTCAGATGAATCATTCATATGTGGCACTGGGGGAGAAGTTCAGTTTATAGGTAAAATTGATGGTTATACAATAGGCAAAGGCACTCCTGGGATTATCTCAAAAGAAATCCAAACTTTATATCATAATTTAGTTAGAGGATTAGATCACAGATATTCCCATTGGAGAACACCAACTTATTAAAAATTAAAACTATTTAATCTATTTAAAGGGAGAAAAACATGGCAACATCACCAATATCAGGATCAGAACTTGAAGATCTAAAATTAATGGCACAAAATCATTTTTGGCCACATGGAAAACCAGCTGGAGATATGTCAGAAGAAACAGGTTTGAAAACTATAACTAGAGGCAAGGGTGTTTGGCTATATGATGAAAAAGACCAACCTTGGTATGATACCACTTCATGTTTATGGTTAGTCAATTTAGGACATGGAAGAACTGAAATAGCTCAAGCAGCTTATGAGCAAATGAAACAGGTAAGTTTTACTCCTATGGGATCAGTTAGCCCTCCCACAGCAAAATTATCAGCAAAAATAGCTTCAGTAGCACCTGATAAGGATTCAAGGGTTTTCTTTGTATCCGGAGGGGCAGAAGCAAATGAAACAGCTTTAAAAATGGCTAGAAAATACCATATCAATAATGGCGAGGGAACAAGATTTAAAGTTATTAGCAGAATAAATTCATATCATGGTGCAACACATGCAACAATGAGTCTTGGTGGTGGCACTAGGTCACCTCATGAATTCGAACCATTAATGGCAGGAAGTATCAAAATTGCTAACTATGATAGTTATAGATATGGGTTCGGTACCAAATCTGAAGATGAAGCAAGTGCAGAATATGCTAAAGATCTAGAACGTGCTATTCTTGGACATAATCCTTCAACTGTATCTGCATTTATTGCTGAACCAATTTCAGCAGCAACAGGTATACATGTCCCAAATAAAAGTTATTTCCAGATGATAAGGGAAATATGTGATAAATATGGAGTTATCATGATATCAGATGAAGTAATCACTGGTTACGGGAGAACTGGCTCTTGGTTTGCAATTGAACAGTGGGATATAGTACCAGATATAATTACTTTTGCAAAAGCTTGCACAAGCGGTTATCTTCCTATTGGAGGTGCTATTGCTACTAAAAAAATCTCTGATGCTTTTATCGGAGATGATAGTAAAACATTTACACATCTAATGACATTTGGCGGCAACCCGGCATCATGTGCAGCAGGGGTTCAAACTTTGGAAATTATGGAAAATGAAAAAATTGTCCAAAACTCAAAGGATATGGGTGATTACATGATGGGCAAGTTAGAAGAATTGTATAAATACGATATTGTAGGTCATGTCAGAGGAGGTAAAGGTTTACTTAATGCAGTTGAAATAGTAAAAAACAAAAATACAAAAGAACCATTTCCTGCTGATTTTAATTTAGCCAAAAAATTAAGTGTCTTATTCAACAAATATAAAATGATTGGTCTTCCATCACCAAGTTCTATTAATCTAGCTCCCCCAATTTCTGTATCTAAAGATGAAGTAGATGACCTTGTTGAAAGGGTTGAAAATATAGTAAGGGACTTAGAATCAGATATTAAGTGATATTAATTTTATTTTTAATTAATCAATAAAAATTTAATGTCAAAAAAAGATTTACTTAAAATAGGTGACAAAAAGTTTAAGTCAAGGCTTATGATAGGCACAGGTCGTCATAGATCAAATGATGAAATGGTGAATTCTATTAAAGCATCAGGTGCTGAAATAATAACTGTCGCTATCAGAAGACTTGATCTTGAAAACCAATCAAAAAAATCAATATTGGATTTTTTTGATTGGAACAAATATACACTATTACCAAATACTGCAGGATCAAAAACTACAAAAGAAGCCTTATTTACAGCTGAACTTGCCAGAGAACTAACAGGAACCAATTGGGTCAAATTAGAAGTAATTCCAGATAGTAAATACCTACTTCCAGACCCAGTTCAAACTTTTGAAGCAGCGAAGGAACTAATTAAAAAAGGTTTTATTGTATTACCATATATCAATGCTGATCCAGTTTTAGCACAAAAACTTGAATCAATAGGTTGTTCTACAGTAATGCCACTAGGTTCATCAATTGGTTCAGGTAATGGCATACATACATTAGAAGAAATTCAAATAATAATTGAGCAGGCTAGTGTCCCTGTAGTAATAGATGCAGGATTAGCAGTTCCATCAGACGCGTCTTTAGCAATGGAAATTGGAGCAGATTGCGTGCTTGTTAATACAGCCATTGCCCAAGCAGAAAATCCTGTACTAATGGGAGAAGCTTTTAAATTAGGAGTAGAAGCAGGAAGAAAATCATACTTGGCAGGTAGAATTCAAAAAATACAACAAGGAAAAGCAAGTAGCCCAACTAATAAAATAGCAAAGCAAAATTAATGCTTACCCAAAAACTTGATCTTCCATATTATTTAATGTTAATAATTGATCTTGATTTTATAAAAAAAACTTTCAGTGTACCGGATGATTTTATTTTTAATTCAATAAAATCCGGGGTTAATATGGTACAGGTAAGAGATACAAAAACTGAATACGCTAATAAACTTTCTCTTATAAATAAAATTAAAACCAAATTTAATAATAACTGTACTGTAATAGTAAATTCAGATTACAGATTAGCATCAGAATCAAATGCAGATGGAATTCAAATAAAAGCTTCAGAGTGGGGAAATTTTAATTTTTCAAACCTTAGACCTAACCTATTAATTGGAAAATCAACCCACTTATATGACAATCATGAAATTAATAATATTAAAAAACCAAACTACGTTATATTTGGAACTATATTCAAATCAAAGTCGCATTTGAAAACTAAACCTATTGGATTAAATAAATTTAATTCAATTAAAAAAAAATACCAATGTCCTGTAATTGCAATTGGCGGTATTAATGTTAATAATGTATCTGAAGTTATTAAATCCGGAGCTGATGGCGCTGCATTTATAACAGGTATACTTAATTCTCAAAACCCTTACAGCACAATAAAAAAAATTAAATCAAAACTACTTAAATGATATATCTTAATGGAAAAGAAAATTATGAAATTGGAATCCCAATAAAAATAGCTGATCTAGTTAAAAATTTAGGACTTCAAAAAAGAACTATTGCTATTGCTCATAATGGAGAGGTAATACAAAAGAAAAATTGGGATTTTGTTACTATCAATGAAAAAGACACCATTGAAATAGTTAGAGCTGTTGGCGGTGGTTAAAAATATATAATTAAAAGTGTTCTTTTAATTATATATTACCTCATAAACCATCCGGGAAATCATATTTTATTATTGACTATTTATTGTCTTTTTCCCAATCCTTACAATCTTTTAAATATTTAGTATAATTACTGATACTAGGCGTGGAAATAAGATAAGCACAGTATTGTTCTTTTAATTTATTATTAACATATTCATTCATGTTTACTTTTAATTTCAATTCATAAATTTCAGTTTCTAATATTTGCATTTTTAATTTCATACTATCAATACTTTCAGGATTTAAAGCTTCCGATTGTGATGATAAATTTTCTGCTCCAAATTTCACATCAACATTTATATCAATATAATCAGTAAAAATAATAAAATTAATAATAAAAAATATAAAAATAAATACGATGGAAAATAAAATTACAATTCTTTTAGTCATAAATTGTACCTAAATAATTGGTGACCCCAACGGAATTCGAATCCGTATACCCACCTTGAAAGGGTGGTGTCCTAACCGTTAGACGATGGGGCCATTTAGTTAAATTATATTATTTTTACTTATTTAAAGATATAAATATTACGGATAGAGAGCCAAATCTAAAAGTCCTTCAGATTCATTAAGCCCAAACATTAAATTCATATCTTGAACTGCCTGTCCTGCTGTACCTTTAACTAAATTGTCTATACAACTTATAATAATTAATTTATTACTATTAGGTTCAATATAAGGAAAAACTAAACAATAATTTGTTCCTAATGTCTCTTTTGTAGAGGGAGGGTCATTAACAATTTTAACAAATTCAGAATCTTTGTAAAAAGTTTTAAATATCTCTATAAGGTCATTTTCATTATTTAATAATTTTTCATTATAATCAGCATAAATAGTTGTCAAGATCCCTCGCGTCATAGGAATAAGATGTGCTAAAAAAGTAATATTATTTTTAAAACTTTCATCTAAAATCATACATTCCTGTGATATTTCAGATAAATGTCTGTGCCCATAAACTGAATATGCCTTTACATTTTCATTAACTTCAGAAAAATGAGTATTTAATGATAATTTTCTTCCCGCACCTGATACGCCTGTTTTTGCATCTATAATCACTGGAGGATTTACTAAGCCTGATTTGATTGCAGGTAATAAGCCTAATAATGTTGCAGTTGGAAAACAACCAGGAACAGCAACATAATTAGAATTTGTAATTTCACTTCTATATATTTCAGTCAATCCATAAACAAAATCTTTCAAATTATTCGGAGCTGGATGATCGACATCATACCATTTTTTATATTCATCTAAATTATTTAATCTGAAATCAGCACTTAAATCTAATATCTTCAAATCATCATTAAAATATGCTTTAATTTGCTCTGCACTAGCTGCATGGGGTAATCCTGAAAAAATTACATCACATTTCTTTGTAATAGATTTTTCTATTTGTAGATCTATACTCGACAAATGTGGAAATACTTGAGCAATATGATTACCCACCTGGCTCCTTCCTGTAACTTCAACTATTTCAACATTCTTATGATTATACAAAATTCTAGCTAACTCAGAACCAGCATAACCTGTAACATTTATTATTCCTGCTTTTACTTTCATAACATTTCAAAATGAATTGGATAAAAATTATACTTATATCAGCCATATATTACTACTTCTATTCTTATATAAATTATTATAATAATTTATATGAACTTTGAGCATATTAATTTTTTCTTAAAAGATACAAAATACATTTTTATAAAAAAGCTTTACAAAGATTTCTTTCATAATTGATAATTAATAGATAAAAATCTTACAAAATATAATTTCAAAGGAAAGTTGCCGTGTTAAAAAAGGATCGAGCGTCTTTAATTCTCAATAGACTCAATGAGATCTATCCTGAGACACCAATTCCACTAAATCATAAAAATAAGTTTGAATTACTTATTGCTGTATTGCTAAGTGCTCAATGTACCGATGAAAGGGTAAATGAAGTTACTCCGAAATTATTTTCCTTGGCAAATAATGCAAAAAAAATGATAAAAATTCCTGTAAAAAAAATTGCTTCAATTATTCGACCTTGTGGCTTAGCACCTCAAAAGTCTGCATACATTTCTATGCTATCTAAAATACTTATTGAAAAGCATAATGCAAATGTTCCAGGAGATTTCATAGCTTTAGAAAATTTGCCCGGAGTTGGACATAAGACGGCCAGCGTAGTCATGTCTCAAGGGTTTGGGTATCCTGCATTTCCTGTTGACACACATATTCATCGTTTAGCACAGCGTTGGGGTTTGACTAAGGGCAAAAATGTTTTGGAAACAGAAAAAGACATAAAAAAGATATTTCCAAAAAACAGTTGGAATAAATTACATTTACAAATAATATTTTACGGGAGATCTCATTGCACTGCTCGAGGTTGCGACGGAACGGTATGTGAAATGTGCAAAACTTGCTATCCAAATAGAAAAAATCCTTTTAAGACAAATAAAGCTTAAAACATACTTAATATTTTTGGTTATTTAAAGGTTGAATATATATGTTATAAACTTTAAACTAATCAAACTATTTTAATGAAAGTAAAAACAAATCTCATTAGGAGTAAAAATGAAACTGGCAATAGTAACAGACAGTGTCTCGGACATTTCACCTAAGATAGCTAAAGAATTAGATATAAAAGTAGTGCCGTTAACCGTGATTTTTGGTACAGAGCAATTCTTAGATGGGATAGAACTTTCAAACGCTGAATTCTTTAAAAAATTAGAAACTGACCCAAATCATCCATCAACATCACAACCTTCACCGGAGGTTTTCGTTAAAACTTATGAGAAATTATTAAAAAAAGGATACGAAATACTTTCTGTGCATGTATCTGCAAAACTAAGTGGGACAATAAATTCTGCTGAACAAGCTATTAAAGCTATAGATACAAATAAAATCAAAATTATAGACACCAGATCTGCATCAATGGCACAAGGATTAGTTGCAATGAGTGCAGCAAGAGCTATCAAAAATGTCAAAAGTCTAGATGAATTAGCTGATATTGCTGAAAGCACAGCTAAAAAAACAACTGTCTTTGTAGCTATGGATACAATGGAATTTCTCAAAAGAGGAGGCAGGATTGGAAAAGCCAAAGCAATGCTAGGTTCTATTTTGAATATAAAACCAATTATCACAACAAATGACGGTGAGATAGTACCTCATAGTAGAGCTAGGACAATTAAAAAAGCCATTTCAACCATGATTAATGATATGGGAGAAAAAGATCAAATAATTGAAGTTGCTGTTCTTCATTCAACAACACCTGATTTAGCTAAAGATGTTATGACCCAAATCAATGCACAAAATTTAAATAATGCTGGAACAATCACTGAAATAGGACCAGTTGTTGGAACTCATGCTGGACCAGGATGTCTAGCTATAGCATTTACTACAAAATAAGTCATTTACCTATATTAGCTTCCATTACCCTCATGGTATTTAAGCCGATTATTTTTTGTATATCTCCATCAGCATAACCTCTACGCATTAATTCTTCAGTAATGCTAGGAAATTTGGTACAATCCTCAAGGCCTACAGGCCCCTCAGGAATACCATCAAAATCTGAACCCAGGCCAACATGATCAATACCTGCAACTTTAACCATATGATCTATATGATCTACAACATCTGATAAAGTTGGTAATGCTAAATCTTTACGAATAATCTCATATCGATCTCTGATTTTTTTAGACTCCTGTTTTATATATCCGTGTGATTTATCAAAATGTCCGCTTGGTGATCTTCTTCCCATTCTTTCAAGATCTTCTATTTCTTCCCACATCTGATTCCTGAGGTTTTCGGATTCCACACGTAATCTTTCACTTACAAATGGAGGGCAGAAATTAACACATACTACGCCACCATTTGTAGCAACAGCTTTAAGCATGTTATCTTTCATATTACGAGGATGTTTACATATCTCCCAGGAAGATGAATGTGATGCCATTAATGGTTTGTTTACAACTTCTATGGTATCCCAGAATGTTTTATCTGATACATGGGATACATCTACCACCATTCCAAGTTTATTCATCTCTTTTACAACCTCAACACCAAAAAGACTTAATCCATTATTTTTAGCAGCATCAGTTGAGCTGTCAGCCCAGTTATTTGTATTGAAGTGAGTTAAAGTAATATATCTTACTCCAAGATCCCAGTATTGTCTTAATATCGCTAAATTATCATTTATTGCATGACCACCTTCAATGCAGGGAACTACTGCATGTTTCCCTTGTTTAACCATATTTCTGCAGTCTTCAGCTGTCAGAGCAAGACCAATCTGCTCAGGATGCATTTTTTCAAATCTTTTAAGTGCATCAATTAATACAAGAGACCTGTCTATGGTTTCCTTTTTAGCGATATATCCTGAATAAACAAAACATGACCACCACTGTACTCCTAATCCACCTTCAAATATCCTTGGTAAGTCAAGATGACCGTCCTCAAGCCTTGTTGACAAATCAACTCCCTGATCTTCAATAGGATAATGTTCTCTTGCTTTATCCGGATCATCAAACAATCTGGTACCTTTTTCTCTGGGAGGATCAACCATTCTGCTGATTGTATCCGCATGAGTATCAACTACTATTGAATTAAAGTGTAATTTTCTTGCTTTATCTTTAAGATTGTGATCCTGTTTATTAGTCATGATATCTTCCTGTAATATATTGAAATAATTAGTAATATAAAGAGATAAAATCTGTATTACAACAACTAATTGTTAAAGTAAGTGTTTATTTTTGTTATAATAGCTTTTACTAAATAGAATGTCATTAAATTAATGATTTCATTTATATAGGAGATTAGTATGTTTACGGGAAATATAAAGTATATTAAGTACATTTTTTCATTTTTAATCGTATTTTTCCTTTTATCTATAGCTTGTACTACAGATTCTGCTACTAGAAAACATCAATCTACAGAATTTAGAGGGGAACAAATTCGTACCGCCAGTTTAGATTCTAAAAGTTCTATGATACAAACTGCAATCTTTGAGTATATAGCGAGATTTGGTTATGAACAAAATCCTAAGGATGTTAATGGAAGAATACAATTTTCTGATCCTGCTGATATAGTTCGAAGATTTACTGTTACTGAAGAAGATATAGATAAATCTTTAGAGAGGGGCGATGCTGGCATGGGTTCAAGTAATTCGAGAATCCATATAGTTTTTGCCTGGGAAGGAGCAATAGATTTACCTGCTAATGCTAAATTAGGAGCAACTGATTCCACAATAGTTATTTCTGATGATATTGTAAGAGATCATCCAGAACTTGCTGTATTATTAAATAAATGGGATTTTTCAAAGGCTCCTTTGGAGAAACTTGAACAGAAAGCAAGACAATTTAGGGAAGCCGCAGATAGATGGATTGCTTATAATGAAGTTGCTATTTATTTTCTTTTGAGAAATGAAAATGTATGGTCACCATGGGTTTCTGTGGATGCTAAAGCTAAAATAGATGTAGAATTAGCCAGAGAACAGGGCTTAGCTGCACAGCAAAAAGATTAAGGTAATTAAATAATAGATATATCTATTTATAAAATTGTATTGGGAGCCATTCAGGGGATTACTGAATGGCTCCCAATTAGTTCTCAGGCCTTAGTATTAGTTACAAATGGTATTTTTGATCCGGATACCTCTTTTGGTAATTTGGTTTATTTTGCACTAACTTTACATTTGGGGACCTGTCTATCTTCTTTGATTTATTATAGATTCAGAATATTTAAAATTTTTAAAAATGCTTTTGTTTCAAAATCAAAAAGTTATCACGAACTTGTATTTTATATAATTACTACAATTTCAAGTTTTATATCTGCTTTACCAATATTTATATTTATAATATTTGTTGATGAAATATCTGAGATGGTAGGGGTCATTGGAATGATTGTATTAGGACTGATTTATTTAACCGGAGGTATTTTTCAGTATTTTGGTGCTAAAAGATTAAATATAAATAAAGATATCTCAAAAGCTACTAATAAAGACGGTATTATTATTGGTTTAATTCAGGGATTTTCAATTATTCCCGGAATGAGCAGATCCGGCTTAACTATTACATCCTTACTTTTAAGAGGTTTTAATAAAACAGAATCTTTAAATATAAGTTTTCTTTTGGGTATACCAGTTACATTAGTTGCCGGAGTTACAGGGCTGATTTATTTAACTGAGATATTATTTATAGATATATTGGCAATTATAATATCTTTTTTAATAGGATATCTTTCTATTAAATTTTTTATAACTATAGCAAATAAAATAGAATTTTATAGTTTTGTTATCTTTTTAGGTTTAATGGTACTTGTATCATCAGGTATATATTTATTAATTGCTTAAGAATTAAAATTAGTTATCATTTTACCTGGTGTTTTTCCAGTGTATTCCTCGTCTTTAATTACTATTTCACCATTTACTATTACATGAGAGATCCCTTTTGGATATTGATGCGGATCAGTGAATGTTGCTGTTTCTTTTACATTTGGAAGATCCATAATAACTATATCTGCAGCATATCCAGGCGTAAGGCGTCCTCTGTTTGTAAGGCCTAGCCTTTGAGCTGGCATAGATGTCATTTTTCTTATAGCTTCCTCGATAGATATAAGTTTTTTTTCATTTACATATTTTTGTATAAACCTTGGATTTGTACCATAGCTCCTTGGATGCGGTTTCCCAACTGATAAAACTCCTTCATTGGAAAGTGAAGATCCGTCGGATGCAACTGCTACAAGAGGATGAACTGCAAATGTTTCAACATCTTCTTCAGTCATTCCATAACTAATTACGCTTGCTTCGCCTTCCTGGTATATTCTAAGTGCAGCTTCTGCAGGAGTAGTTCCCATAGATTCTGCTATCTCCTCAAGATTTTTACCTTCAAGTGATTCATCTGGGACATATCTTGCTATAATTGTTCCATTTGCCCCTCTTCCCTGATTAAACGTCTGACTCATTTCATCAATTATTCTTCCTCTTGCATCTTCATCAGCCATATATTTTAAAGTTGCTTCCCTGCCGCCTGAAAGTGCCCATCTTGGGAATAATGCTCCAGTAATAGAAGTACTTGATGCAGGGTAAGGATATTGATCTCCGGCTACATCAACACCTTCTTTAACAGTCAGTTCAAGTAAGTCTAAATACTCTGCTGCTTTGCCCCATACACGTGGTGACGCGCATTTGAGATGAGATATCTGTACACGGCAACCCGAACGCCTACCGATTTCTATAGCTTCATTAATTGATACAAAAAGTCCTACAGTTCTGCTTCCCTCATCTCTTTGGTGAGTTGAATAAAGTTTATTACGTTTACCTGCTTCTTCAGCAATTGCTATAATTTCATCTGTTCTTGCATAATATCCTGGTGCATAAAATAGACCTGTTGAAAAACCTAAAGCCCCAGCATCCAAGGATTCGCCTGCAAGTCTTTTCATTTCTGTAAGTTCTTGAGCTGTTGGTGGTCTGTCATCAAGTCCTACAACTGCTGCTCGTAATGTTCCATGACCAACCTGAAAAGCTATATTTAATGTTGCACCCGCTTTTTTAGAAGCTTCAATATATCCGGCATAATCTGTCCAGTTTGCATCTATATCTTTTTCATAGACAGAAGTTCTTTGTTTAAATAAATTTAATGATTCGCCAATTAATGGGGCGCAGGTACTAGATCCACAATTACCAATTAATTCTAAAGTTACCCCTTGTCTTACTTTACTTTGCGCTGTTGGCTCAAGTAGAAATGAAGCATCACTATGCGTGTGTAAATCAATAAAACCTGGAGTTACTATTTTTTCATTTGCATTTATTGAGACTTTGGCTTCAAGTGTTTCTTTATGAGTGATAGCTACTATTTTTCCATTTTTAACATAAAGATTTCCCTGATAAGTAGCATTTCCTAATCCGTCTATTATTGATGCATTTTTTATTTCTAAATCATTCATTTTTTTCTCCAAATTTATAATATAGGTTTTTTATTATGCCATGGGTTTGCAATTTCAAATGCTCTTGATGCTTGCAATACACCAACCTCATCTTCTTTGGCTCCTGCTATCTGCAATGAAATAGGTAGTTCTTTAGTTGAGAATCCACATGGTAAAGTTGCAGCCGGATTCCCTGCCCAATTAAAAATTGCTGTAAACTGAGCTAATAAACCAGCCCCGTTTTTATGAGAAGGATTATCTTCCCCATAGGATGGCCACATAGATCTGAAACCAAAATCAAACTGTTCTACCCCATCAACTTCCTGAGGAGGATTTCCACATTCATGGGCCGGGATAGCCATAGTAGGAGTAGCCAGAAAGTCATATTGTTCAAATAGTGATTCCATATAATTTCTAAACTTATAAAGTTCTGATATTGCATTCATATAAACTGCTCCTTCCCAGTTTTTTACTATTTCAAGTAATTTTCTAGTGTAATTCATTAGTTTTTCAGGATTCTCTTCGAGTAAATGTCCATTTTTATTGTACCCAAGAGCACCTAAAATGGGTCCTATAGTCTCAGCTAATTCTCTAATATTATATTTAAATTCAAAAGGTTCGATAATTGCTCCAAGGTTTTCAAAGATTTTGATTGCATCTTCTGTTGCAGATTTAACTTCGGGATTAACATTAATTGACCCAAGATCTACAGACCAACCGATTTTTTTACCTTTAATACCATTATCTATATCACTTAAAAAATCAGGCGGTGCTGTCTGAATAGCTGTTGATTCTGCTTCAGGATGAGGCCCAGACATAACCTGTAACATGATGGCGCTATCTTTCACATACCAGCTCATAGGTCCCATACATGAAAAGTTAACCGGATTCCAGCTTTGTAAACCAGTATGCTTTCTTGGAATTCTGCCCTGGGTACCTTTGATTCCATAAATACCACATAATCCAGAAGGCATTCTTATAGAACCTCCGCCGTCTGAACCTTGTGCTAGAGGATGAACTCCCGAAGCTACTGCAGCACCTGCTCCACCACTAGAGCCACCTGAAGTACACGTTAAATCCCAGGGATTTCTGCAATCATCACCAAGTCTGTTATCAGTAGTTCCACATAATCCAAATTCAGGGGTGTTTGTTTTTCCAAGTATTATGCCACCAGCTTCTTTTATTCTCTGAACTCCCAGCTGATCATAATCAGCGATATTATCCTTATAAAACAATGAACCATTTGTTTGAGGCATCCCTTTTACAGGCTCAAGGTCTTTTATTGAAGTTGGAATACCCCCAAGTAACCCAGTATCTTCTCCTTTTGCTATTTTTTTATCTATATTTTTTGCATCTTCAATAGCTGTATCGCCGGCAACATATAAGAAAGCATTAGTTTTATTATTTGTTTCTTTTATTCTTTGAAGTGCCAGTTCAGTTAATTCTATAGCCGAGATTTCTTTATCAGATAAAAGTTTTTTTAATTCGTTAACAGATTTATATAATAAGTCATTATTATCCATTGAATACTCCTGTGTATTTTTTAAGATAAGAATAACACGAAACATTGCATATGTTAAATAAATCCTTCTTGGAAGGATTTTTAACAGGTTGCAATTATAGTTCTTTATATGTATATAATGGCAATAATGCAATTATTCTTGTATTGGAGGCATAAATGGATACAGGTAATACTTCTTGGATTTTAACTTCAACAGCTTTAGTTCTTTTTATGACCCTACCAGGCCTAGCTCTATTTTATGGAGGTTTAGTCAGTTCTAAAAATGTTATATCGGTACTAATGCATTGTATAGTTATTGCATGTTTAGCATCTATTTTATGGCTGGTTATTGCATATAGCCTTGCATTTTCAAGTGGTAACCCGCTTATCGGAGGTCTCGGTAATATATTCTTATCTAATGTCAGTAAAGACACTCTTTCAGGAACAATTCCTGAAACCCTATTCTTTATGTTTCAAATGACTTTTGCTATTATCACCCCCGCTCTTATTGTCGGAGCTTATGTTGAAAGAATGAAATTTAGTGCCGTATTAATTTTCACCGCGCTATGGATAATAATTGTCTATGCCCCTGTAACACATTGGATATGGGGAGGTGGCTGGCTTGCTGAACTAAATATCATGGATTTTGCAGGAGGCCTTGTAGTTCATCTGACTGCAGGAGTATCAGCCTTGGTTTTAGCAGTGATATTAGGACGACGTAAAAATTTTCCTGGTAAAATTTCCGCACCACATAACCCCAGTATGGTTATGATTGGCGCTTGTATGCTTTGGGTTGGTTGGTTTGGATTTAATGCCGGAAGCGCCCTTGCAGCTGACGTAAATGCGGGTATGGCAATGCTTGCTACTCATATTTCTGCAGCAACAGCTTCATTGGTCTGGATGACAATTGATTGGATTAAATCTGGTAAACCTACAATGATAGGTTTAGTTACAGGAACAATTGCAGGATTAGCCTCAATAACTCCTGCTTCAGGATTCGTAGGACCAATGGGTGCATTAATCATTGGTATTTCTGCCGGTAGTATATGTTATTTAATGGTTAATGTAGTTAAAAATAAATTCAATATTGATGATTCTCTGGATGTTTTTGCAGTTCACGGAGCTGGTGGTGTTATAGGAACAATTCTTGTTGCATTCTTAGCTCACGACAGCCTTGGCGGAGCTGGTTATGCCGGTGGAATGAATGCTATCTCACAGCTTGTAACCCAGTTAACAGGTGTAGTGGCTGTATTAATATGGTCTGTTGTGGGAACAATTGTTATAGCATTAGTTATCAAAAAAACAACTGGATTAAGAGTAGATTCAAAATCAGAAAATCAGGGATTAGATATGTCTGCTCATGGTGAAACTAATCAATAAAATCAAAAATGAACTAATAACCTAAAAGCAAATGGGTTAAAATTAAAGCATATAAATTAATTTATGATGCCAATCCTGGCTTTTTAAGTAATTTAAAGGCCTGTCCTTTTGTAAGATTGCTAACAGAACTTTTATTGATTAAATAATATCTAATGAAAAGTAACATACATAACAATTATCAGTATGATAAAACAATATTTGAAAAAACTGATTTCAAAAAAATTAAAATAAAGAACAGTACATTTGAAGAATGTAAATTTAACAATATTGACTTTTCAGAATCTACATTTATCAATTGCAAATTCACAGATTGCAATTTCACTGAATCGAATTTAAGTTTATGTACATTTACCAATTCGAAATTTGAAAATATAAAATTTGAAAATTGTAAAATAATCGGTATAAACTGGACATTGTTAAATTGGGAAAATGTCATTTCACCAACACCAATGTCATTCAAATCCTGTAATATAAGTTATTCAAGTTTTATGTCACTTAAATTACGTAATTTATCAATAATTGAATGCGAAATATATGAAGTTGATTTTACAGAATGTGATTTATATGGCACTGATTTTACCAAGTCTGATTTAAATGGCAGCAGGTTTCAGAATACTAATTTAGAAAATTGTAATTTCTCAGATGCAATTAACTATAATATTAATCCCAATGAAAATAAAATCAAAGGTGCAAAATTTAGCATTCCAGATGTTTTGAGTTTATTAAGTTCATTTAAAATTCATTTAAATAAATAAAAAAATTAATTTAAATAAACTTAATATTAAACCAGCGATAAATTTAATCAACCAGATCATACCCATTGTAAACGGCGTAACAATTGCATGAGCCAAAAAAGTTCCACACCCCACTTGCCAGCCATCCGGTTTTTTATCTTCGCTCATCATTGCCTCTCAGAATATCCTCAATCTGATTAATGATCCGAAAGCGAAGTTCCTCATCAGATAATGATTTATCCGGTAAAGCAATCTCATTCTCAGACTTTCTTCTGATTATCGATGCAATAATTACACCAAAGATTCCAATTAAAACAATTATTGTTAAAGTATTCATTTCAAACTCCCTTATTAAAAATTAATAAAAGAGAAGATTTTTTTCCAAAAAAAAATCTCCCCATAGGAGAGATCCAAAATTCAATTCGTTTGCTTTTAAAAAGCCTCGTATGATTTTGGGGCACCTTAACAAATTCAAGGTTGCCAATCAGAGTCACAGGCCCAATCGCCTCGGCTGATTTTCTCAACGATAAAAATATTTTACCATAGATGAACTATTTTTGACTTATTG
>ENA-ORDI01000247-ORDI01000247.1-marine-metagenome-genome-assembly--contig:-NODE-247-length-39077-cov-4.886718_pt1 | contig 39077 bp, 29 predicted proteins | sample MGYA00248628_ERZ508525 | MGnify/ENA primary metagenome ERZ508525 (study PRJEB26195, sample SAMN05422138) | marine metagenome | isolation source: East of Porto Seguro, South Atlantic Ocean | place... | reverse complement strand
CTCTTCTTCTACTAAGATCTCCTACTACATCTCCCATATATTCCTCAGGAGTTACTACCTCTAGACTCATAATGGGTTCTAATAACACAGGGCCTGCCTTTAAAGCTCCATCCTTAAAGGCTATGGAGCCAGCTACTTTAAAGGCTATCTCACTAGAATCCACATCATGGTATGAACCGTCATAAAGACTAACTTTAACCTTAACCAAAGGATATCCAGCTATCACCCCCGCTTCCATTTGTTCTCGACAACCTTTATCTACAGCGGAAATAAACTCTTTAGGAATAGTGCCTCCTACTATTTCATTTACAAATTCATAATTTTTCTCTTCCGAAATTAAAGGCTCTATCCTAATGTAAACATGTCCATATTGACCTCTTCCACCAGATTGCTTTATATATTTACCCTCTTGTTCGACTAATTTCTTGATTGTCTCTCTATAAGCAACCCGAGGTTTGCCCGTATTAGCCTCAACATTAAATTCTCTTCTCATTCTTTCTACTAAAACTTCGAGATGAAGTTCACCCATACCTGAAATAATCGTTTGCCCAGATTCCTCATCTGTTCTCATCTTAAAAGAAGGGTCCTCTTGGGCTAACCTACCCAAAGCTATTCCCATCTTTTCTTGGTCTTCTTTAGTCTTTGGTTCTACCGCAACTGAAATAACTGGTTCAGGAAAATTCATTTCCTCTAAAACTATCTGATTTCTCTCATCACAGAGAGTTTCTCCTGTAACTGCTTGTTTCAATCCTATAACCGCACATATGTCTCCTGCTCTAACTTCATCAATTTCTGTACGCTTGTTTGAGTGCATTTGGAGCATTCTTCCTATTCTTTCTTTCTTACCTTTCCTCGGCAAGAATACTGAATCCCCAGATTTTAAAGTTCCAGAATAAACCCTTACAAAAGTTAAAGAACCAACATAAGGATCTGTTGCAATCTTAAAAGCAAGCCCAGAAAAAGGTTCATTATCATCAGCTTTTCTAAAACCCTTTGTCCCTTTATCATCTATAACTCCAGTTACAGGCTTAATTTGATTTGGAGCGGGAAGAAAATCTATAACTGCATCTAATAATGTCTGAATCCCTTTATTCTTAAAAGCTGCACCGCATAAAGTTACAATAATCTCTGAAGCTAGATTTCTTTCTCTTAATCCAATCTTTATGTCTTCTTCAGATAAATCTCCTTTTTCTAAATATTTATCCATGAGGACTTCATTAGCTTCTACTGCAGACTCAATCATTTTTTCTCGCCATTTCTGTGCATCGTTAACTAATTCTTCTGGAACTTCTTCTACAGTAAATGAAGTTCCCATATCCTCGTTGCTCCAATAAATGGCTTTCATTTTTATTAAGTCTATAACTCCTTTAAAGTCATTTTCAGCTCCAATTGGTAATTGAATAGGAACTGGATTTGCACCCAACCTAGCCTTCATTTGATCTGTAACTTTTAAAAAATTTGCCCCTGCTCTGTCCATTTTATTTACAAAAGCTATTCGTGGTACTTCATACCTATTTGCCTGCCTCCATACAGTTTCTGATTGAGGTTCTACTCCAGAAGTGCCACAGAAAATAACCACTGCACCATCTAGGACCCTAAGTGATCTTTCAACTTCAATAGTAAAATCAACATGACCGGGAGTATCAATTATATTAATTCTGTGTTCAGGGTATTGTTGGGATGTTCCTTTCCAAAAACAAGTTGTTGCAGCTGAAGTAATAGTTATACCTCTTTCCTGTTCCTGCTCCATCCAATCCATTATAGCTGCGCCATCATGAACTTCACCGATCTTATGAGAAATTCCCGTATAGAAAAGAACTCTTTCAGTTGTAGTAGTTTTACCAGCATCTACGTGTGCACAAATACCGATATTTCTATATAGTTCTAGTGGTGTAGTTCTTGCCATTTTTTTAAGTTTTAGATGTGTTTTAAAATCTAAAATGAGAGAAGGCTCTGTTAGCTTCTGCCATTCGATGTGTGTCTTCTTTCTTTTTGATGGCCTCACCCCTTCCATCACAGGCATCCATAAGCTCGTGAGCCAGTTTCAGAGTCATAGTCTTTTCAGACCTTGATTTTGCACTGTTTGCCAACCAACGCATTGCCAAAGCAAGACTTCTAGAAGGTCTAACTTCCAGAGGAACTTGATAAGTAGCTCCTCCAACTCTTCTGGCTTTAACTTCTACCTTAGGACCGACTTCTTCAAGAGCCTTTTCAAACACTTCTACGGGCTCTTTTTTAGACTTACTCTCTATCTCATTAAACGCACCATATACAATGCTTTCAGCAAGAGATTTCTTTCCATTCGTCATAATTTGATTCATAAATTTAGCAACTTTCAGGTTTCCAAATTTAGGATCGGGTAATATCTTTCTCTTTTGTGCAGCTTTTCTTCTAGACATCTCTTCCTTATTTAGCCTTTTTGGTTCCGTATTTTGATCTCCGCTGTTTTCTGCCATCTACACCCGCAGTGTCTAGAATTCCTCTTACAGTGTGATACCTAACTCCAGGTAAATCTTTTACTCTCCCTCCTCTTATTAGCACTACGGAGTGCTCCTGTAGGTTATGTCCCTCACCTCCTATGTAAGAAATAACTTCAAAGCCTGAAGTCAATCTTACCTTACATACTTTTCTTAAAGCTGAGTTGGGCTTTTTTGGCGTAGTAGTATAAACCCTTGTACATACCCCTCTTTTCTGGGGAGAGCCCATTAAAGCTGGAACATCTGTCTTGGCCTTTTTTCTTCTTCTTGGCTTTCTTACAAGTTGGTTAACTGTAGACATATTTAATTATTATGATTTTTAAGGTCGCGCATTTTAAATTTTGCTTTCCATTGCGTCAATGGATCAGATGTTTTCTACTTCACTTAATGCTTTAACAAGGGCTTCTTCAAGATCAATAGGCTCTATTTCTAATTCTTCTTTTTCTAAGTCCTCTTTCCTCTTAGCTAAACCTGTTCCTGCAGGTATTAACCTACCTACCACAACATTCTCTTTTAAACCCTTGAGATTATCCGTTTTTCCAGTAGTTGCTGCTTCAGTTAACACCCTGGTTGTCTCTTGGAAAGAAGCTGCAGAAATGAAAGAATCAGTAGCAAGTGAAGCTTTAGTAATTCCCAAAAGTACTCTTTTGAATTTTATCTTAGCTTTCTTCTTCTCAGCAAGTTTCTTATTAGTTTCTCTTACTTTGGAGAATGAAACTTGCTCTCCTAAGATATATTCAGAATCACCTGCATCTATTATCTCAACCCTTCCTAACATTTGTCTTAAAATAACTTCAATATGTTTGTCGTTAATGGTTACTCCTTGTAGTCTGTATACTTCTTGAATTCCACTTACTACATATTCAGTAAGTTCTAAGAGACTCCTTAATTCTAAAATATCATGGGGGCTTAGTGGCCCATCAGAAACAACATCTCCTTTTTCAATTTTCTCTCCCTCAAAAACATTTATATGTCTAGTTTTAGGGATAAGAGTAGCTACCTCATTTCCAGATTCTTCAGTTATGATAAGTCTTTCTTTTCCTTTAGTAGGCTTACCCCAAGAAATAGTTCCAGTTGCTTGAGCTAAAATTGCAGCTTCTTTAGGTTTTCTTGCCTCAAATAAATCTGCAACTCTCGGAAGACCTCCTGTAATATCCTTCGTCTTGGCAGACTCTTGAGAAATTCTAGCTATTACACTTCCTAACTGTATATCCTGGCCATCTTGCAGTTGAAGAAAGGCATTTCCTGGAAGCATATAAATAGCAGGAGCTTCTGAATCCAGAATAGTTTTCTGTTTTCCCTTGCCATCAACAATATGTATTGCCGGTCGTTTGTCTTGAGCTTCACCTTTTGGTCTTTCGGTTATATCTATAATCTCAATGTTAGAAAGACCGGTTAATTCATCTGTCTTTAGTCTAACTGTTATGCCATCGTCTATATCAATAAACTTCGCCTTACCTCCTACCTCGGCAATTATTGGTCTGGTTAAAGGATCCCATTTAGCAAGAAGATCACCTTGTTTTATTTTCGACCCACTTGGAAAATTTAACGTTGTTCCATAAGGAATTCTATGTCGCTCAACTACTCTTCCGTTCTCATCTTCAACGTTAATCTCAGACGATTGAGAAACAACAATAAAAGTTCGATCTTTTCTTTTAATAACCCGACAATCGTAGACTACCTTTCCGTCTATACCTGCCTCAACTTTATTTTCAACGGATATCCCAGATGCTGCTCCCCCTATATGGAAGGTTCGCATAGTTAACTGAGTTCCAGGCTCACCTATCGATTGAGCTGCAACTATTCCTACAGCCTCACCAATATTCGCCTCGTGACCTCTTCCAAGATCTCTCCCATAACATTTGACGCATAGACCATATATAGCCTCACAATAAATAGCAGATCTTACTTTGACTTCATAAACTCCTAGATCATCTAATTTATCTACTAAATCCTCATCTATAAGAGTTCCTTTCTTTAAAAGAATATCCTTGTTATTTGGACCTAAAACATTTTCAGCAACGGTTCTTCCCAAAACTCTTTCTCCCAAGGGGACAATAACTTCTCCTCCTTCTATTAAAGGCCTCATAATGATTCCATTAGATGTCTTACAGTCTTCTTCCCTGATCACTAAATCCTGAGCGACATCTACTAACCTTCTTGTTAAATAGCCTGAATTTGCGGTTTTAAGAGCAGTATCTGCCAACCCTTTTCGTGCTCCATGCGTAGAGATAAAATATTGTTGAGCTGTTAGGCCTTCTCTAAAGTTAGCCGTAATAGGTGTTTCAATTATTGATCCATCCGGTTTTGCCATTAATCCCCTCATTCCAGCTAATTGCCTTATCTGTGCTGGAGAACCTCTAGCACCTGAATCGGCAAACATAAAAACAGAATTGAACGAATCAGCGATGACAACATTGCCTTCAGAATCAGTTACTTCTTCTTTAGATATATTATCCATCATAGCCTTTGCTATCATTTCATTTGCTCTCGACCATATATCAATTACTTTGTTGTACTTCTCACCCTGAGTAACAAGCCCTGAAGCAAACTGGGATTCAATGTCTTTTACTTCTTTTTCTGCTTCATTAACATACTTGTCTTTCTCTTTAGGAATAATAAAATCATCTATACATAATGAAGCTCCTGACTTTGTAGCAAATTGATAACCCATATACATTAATCTGTCTGCAAAAATTACAGTCTTTTTCAATCCAGATTTTCTATAAGAAATATCAATTAAACTGGAGATTGCTTTACTATCAAGAGTCCGATTAATTAAATCAAAAGACATGCCATCAGGGAGTAATTCATACAACAAAGTCCTGCCAAGTGTAGTATCAATTATTTCCGTCTTCTCTTCAGGTAATTTATTAGGTCTTAATCTAACTTTAATTTTAGCGTGAAGATCTACAGCATTTAATTGAAAAGCTCTATTTGCTTCTTCAGGAGAAGAAAGGACTTGGCCTTCTCCTTTCACATTAATCTTCTCTCTGGTCATATAATAAATTCCTAACACTACATCTTGGGAAGGATCTATTATTGGTTTCCCATTAGCTGGAGAAAGGATATTGTTAGTAGCCATCATGAGTGCTCTGCATTCAAGCTGGGCTTCTAAAGTTAATGGAACATGTACCGCCATCTGATCCCCATCAAAATCTGCGTTATAAGCTTTACAAACTAACGGGTGAAGCTGAATTGCCTTTCCTTCAACCAAGACAGGTTCAAAAGCTTGAATTCCTAGTCTATGAAGAGTTGGCGCTCTATTTAGTAAAACGGGATGTTCCCTAATGACTTCTGCAAGAATATCCCAAACTTCTGTTTCTTCTCTTTCAACCATTTTCTTAGCTAGTTTGATGGTACTTGCCATTTCTAAATGTTGTAATCTACCAAAAACAAAAGGCTTAAAAAGTTCTAGAGCCATTTTCTTAGGTAAACCACATTGATGAAGCTTCAATGTAGGTCCTACGACAATAACTGACCTTCCTGAATAGTCCACTCTCTTTCCTAAGAGATTCTGCCTGAATCTCCCCTGTTTACCCTTAATCATGTCAGCAAGAGACTTAAGAGGCCTCTTGTTAGATCCTGTCACTGCTCTTCCTCTTCTCCCATTATCTAAAAGTGCATCAACTGATTCTTGCAACATCCTTTTTTCATTTCTTGTAATTATGTCAGGAGCGTTTAGGTCCAAAAGCCTCTTGAGTCTGTTGTTCCTATTTATTACTCTTCGATATAGGTCATTTAAGTCAGAAGTTGCGAACCTTCCTCCCTCCAAGGGGACAAGTGGCCTTAAGTCAGGCGGTAAAACTGGCAAAACCTCTAAGACCATCCATTCAGGTTTATTACCTGAATTATTAAAAGACCTTAAAAGTTTTAATCTTTTTGTAATTTTCTTTATCTTAGCTTCAGACCTTGTTTCAGGAATTTGATTTTGAAGATTTGAAATCTCAGAATCTAAATCTATCTCCAATAATAAATTTTGTACTGCCTCAGCTCCCATACCAGCTTCAAACTCATCTCCCCATTGTTCCAAAGCTTCGTAATATTCTTCGTCTGAAAGTAATTGACCAGGATCTAAGTCCGTCATGCCTGGGTTAATTACTATAAAAGACTCAAAATAAAGAACCCTTTCCAGGTCTCTTAAAGTTAAATCCAAGGCTAAGGCTATTCTTGACGGGAGAGATTTCAAGAACCAGATGTGAGCTACTGGTGATGCAAGCTCTATATGTCCCATTCTTTCTCTTCTTACTTTGGAGAGAGTTACTTCAACTCCACATTTCTCACAAACTACTCCTCGGTGCTTCATTCTTTTATATTTACCGCAAATACACTCATAATCCTTAATAGGACCAAAAATCTTAGAACAGAATAAGCCGTCTCTTTCTGGTTTAAACGTTCTGTAATTAATAGTTTCTGGCTTCTTTACTTCACCATAAGACCATGATCTAATTTTTTGGGGAGATGCAAGTCCGGCTTTGATTGCATTGTATTCAACTCCATGGCCCTGATCCCTTAATACTTTTATTAAATCTTTCATCTTGTCCTCCTACTTCTCAATGTATTCAAGTTCAAGATCTATTCCTAACGATCGAATTTCTTTAGTTAATACATTGAAAGATTCAGGTATTCCCGGTTCCATTTCAAAATTTCCATCTACAAGGTTTTTATAAACTCTAGTTCTTCCAATTACATCATCAGATTTAACAGTTAACATTTCTTGAAGAGTATAAGCAGCTCCATAAGCCTCCAGTGCCCAAACCTCCATTTCACCAAATCTTTGCCCACCAAACTGTGCTTTCCCACCTAAAGGTTGTTGAGTTACTAAACTATAACTACCTGTGGACCTCGCATGCATCTTGTCCTCAACTAAATGATTTAATTTAAGAATATACATATATCCAATAGTAACTGGTCTATCAAACTTTTCTCCCGTTCTGCCATCAAAAAGTTCGCATTGCCCACTCAAAGGAAGTCCTGCGAGTTCCAACATATCCTTAACCTCGCTTTCTTTCGCTCCATCGAAAACTGGGGTTGCCATAGGAACACCATTTTGTAAATTTAAAGCTAACTCAAGAATTTCTTTATCATTGAGAGAATTAAGGCCTCGATTACTATCCTTTCCATAAATCTTATTTAAGAAGGATCTAATTTCTGAAATATTTTGGCCATGGTCGATAAGTCTTTTTATTTTAGAACCTAGTTCTTTTGCTGCCCATCCTAAATGAGTTTCCAAAACCTGGCCCACATTCATTCTTGAAGGTACTCCTAGAGGATTAAGGACAATATCTACCGGTTCGCCTTGTTCATCATAAGGCATGTCTTCCATAGGCATGATGACAGAAATAACTCCTTTATTTCCATGCCTACCCGCCAATTTATCTCCAGGCTGAATACGCCTTTTAATAGCTAAATAAACTTTTACAATTTTTAAAACTCCAGGAGCTAAATCATCGCCACCAATCACCTTGGCTTTTCTTTGTTTGAAGATTCCTCTTAGATTTTCCCTATATTCATTGAGGTTAAACTCAATTTCTTTCAGTTGCTTATTGGTCTGCTCGTTTTGAAGTCTAATCTTGAACCAATCATTTTTAGATATCTTATTTAAATCATCTTCTTTAATCAGAGTGCCTTTAATAAGGCCCTTTGCAGAAGCAACCTTTTTTCCTGTTAATATTGTGTTAAGTCTTGAAAAGGTAGCTTCTTCTATAATCTTAAGCTCTTCGTCTATATCTTTCTTAATTTCCTTTAATTGAGATTCTTGTATTTCGACTGCTCTACCATCTTTTTCTAGCCCATCTCTAGTAAATACATGAACATCTATAATTGTCCCATCCCCTCCAGAAGGAACTCTCAATGAACTGTCTTTTACATCCGACGCTTTTTCACCGAATATAGCCCTTAATAACTTCTCTTCTGGACTAAGCTGAGTTTCCCCTTTTGGAGTGACTTTACCTACTAGAATATCTCCTGCTTTAACTTCAGCTCCTACGTGAACTATTCCAAATTCGTCAAGTTTAGATAAAGCAGAGTCACCAACATTAGGGATGTCTGCAGAAATTTCTTCATCTCCCAATTTTGTATTTCTTGCTATGCAAGTAAGCTCTTGGATATGTATGCTTGTAAACTTGTCTTCCTTTACTATCCTGTCCGATATTAAGATTGAATCTTCAAAGTTATATCCGTGCCAGGGCATAAATGCTATTCGAATATTCTGTCCTAAAGAGAGTTCTCCCAAGTCTATAGAGGCACCGTCAGCTAAAATGTCATTTTTACTTATCTTGTCGCCTTCAGCCACAATAGGTCTTTGATTTATACATGTATTTTGGTTAGATCTTGTATATTTAATAATGTTATAAATATCAACACCTGATTCTCCTGGTTTTATTTCTTTTTCATTTATCCTTACTACTATGCGGCTAGCATCAACACTTTCTACAAACCCACCTCTTTTGGCTATTACGCAAGCACCAGAATCTCTTGCTACTACTCTTTCCATGCCTGTCCCTACTAGTGGCGTCTCAGTTTGGAGAGTTGGAACTGCTTGACGCATCATATTAGATCCCATGAGAGCTCTATTAGCATCATCGTGTTCTAAAAAAGGAATAAGAGAAGCTGCAATTGATACTACTTGTTGAGGTGAGACATCCATAAAGTCGACCCTTTCAGGAGGCATTAGAGAAAATTCATTTTTGTATCTAACTGGAACTAGTTCTTCAGTAAATCTATTTCTTGTATCTAACAATGCACTTGCTTGAGCAATGACAAAATCTCCTTCTTCTATTGCTGAAAGGTATTGAAATTCGTCTGTAACCTGTCCATCCTTAGTTTTCCTATAAGGACTCTCCAAGAAACCGTAATCATTAGTTCTAGCAAAGGTTGCCAAGGAATTGATTAAACCTATATTTGGACCTTCTGGTGTCTCGATAGGACAAACCCTTCCATAGTGAGTAGGGTGAACATCTCTAACTTCAAATCCAGCCCTTTCTCGAGTTAGACCGCCCGGGCCTAAAGCGGAAACTCTTCTTTTATGAGTGATTTCAGCAAGAGGGTTAACTTGATCCATAAACTGAGACAATTGACTTGACCCAAAGAATTCTTTAATCGCAGCAGAAACAGGCTTTGCGTTAATCAAATCCTGCGGTCCTAATTCATCTGTTTCAGCAGTAGCTAATCTTTCTCTTACCGCCCTTTCGACCCTTGTTAAACCTATCCTATATTGATTAGAAACCATTTCACCTACCGACCGAACTCTTCTATTTCCTAAATGATCTATATCATCCACCTGTTCTTTACCATTTCTAATAGCTACAAGGGTTTTAAGTGCATCAACAATATCTTCCTTCTCTAAGATGCTGTTCCCTTGAATGCTTTCCCTACCAAGTCTTTTGTTGAATTTCATCCTACCTACATCTGAAAGGTCATACCTTTCAGGATTAAAGAAAAGGTTCTTAAAGAGAGTATTAGCAGCCTCTTTAGTTGGAGGCTCACCAGGTCTCATCATCCTATATATCTCTACCAAGGCTTCAATTTCATTAGTTGTTGAATCAGCCCTCAGAGTGTCTGCCATATAAGGCCCTGACTCTAGATCGTTTATGTAAAGAGTTTCTAAATCTTTTAAACCCAAAGATTCAATGGTAGATAAGACTTCTTCGTCTATAACAGAATTACAAGTTAATAAAACTTCACCTGTTTTCCGATCTATTATGTCCTTAGCAAGCACGCGACCTTCCATATCTTCTTGCGAATACTCTAAAGATTTTATTTTTGCACTCTCAATCTTTCTGATATGTCTTGCACTTATTCTTTCCCCTTTCTTAATGATACTTTCACCTTGAAATGAAATATCTATAGGGGTAATTCGTCCCATTAACCTCTTGGGAACTAAACGAAGTTGGAAGACATTATTTCGTTTTATCTTAAAAGCGTCTGTCTCATAGAAACTTTCTAGAATTTCTTGGTCAGTGAATTCTAGTGCTTTCAGAAGAATAGAAGCTAAAAGTTTTCTTCTCCTATCTATTCTTACAAAAACCAAATCTTTAGCATCAAATTCAAAATCTAACCAAGAGCCTCTATAAGGAATAACTCTGGCTCCATATAAAACCTTGCCTGAAGAATGACTTTTTCCTTTGTCATGATCAAAGAATAATCCAGGGGATCGGTGTAATTGTGAAACCACTACCCTTTCAGTCCCATTGATGACAAAACTTCCATGGTCTGTTATTAGCGGTACTGTTCCCAAATACACTTTTTGTGACTTACCTTCTTTTAGTTTTTCAGTTTCCTTATCTATAAAGAAAAGGTCACAATTTAAGTGTAGTGAAGCCTCATAAGTTATGCCTTTAAGTCTGCATTCTCTCTCATTAAAAATAGGTTCACCGAGTTCATAACTTGTAAACTCCATCCTAGCAAAGCCGCTATGACTTTTTATTGGGAAGATGGAATTTATAACCTGCTCCAATCCTTGATTCTTCCTTTTTAGAGGGTCAATTTCTCTTTGAAGAAATTTGTCGTACGACTCTAGTTGAGTTGTCAACAAATTTGGTAAATCCATTACACTAGGTATCTTCTCAAAGCTACGTCTAATCCTTTTCTTCTCAGTATATGAAAGTGCCATAAATGCCCCTTTTTATTAACATGATTATTAAAAACTACTTAAAATCTGACTTAGCTCCAGCTTCTTCAAGTTGTTTAGCATACTCATCAGATTCTGCTTTAGTTATGCCTTCCTTGATGGTTGAAGGAGCTCCATCTACTAAACCCTTTGCATCTTTAAGACCTAACCCAGTTATAGTCCTAACGGCTTTGATTACTTCAACTTTCTTTTCTCCAACTTCCAATAAATGAAGATCTCCGGTTCCACCTTCATCGGTTTCTTCAGCTTCATCAGCTTCTCCCGCAGCAGGTGCTGCAACTGCAACGGGTGTTGCAGCTGAAACTCCAAACTTCTCTTCCATAGCTGAGACTAAATCAACTATTTCCATTACACTCATTTTAGAAATAGCTTCTAAAATTTTCTCTTTGCCTAATGCCATTTTTTGTTCTCCAATAAATTTATTATTAAATTTAAGATTCTGCCTGTTGCTTCTGTTGCTTAATTGCTTCCAGAGTTCTTGTTAACTTAGTAGGTATTTCATTAACTAATGAAGCTAACTTGACTAATGGTGCTTTAAGTAATCCTGCCAGTTTAGCTAAAGCCTCATCTTTACTAGGTAAATTAGCTATATCACTTAATCTAGAAAGTTCTAGAAGAGTTTCTCCCATAGATAAACCTTTAACTTTGAAATTTGAATTAACCTTATGAAAATTATTAGCCAATTTCGCAGCATTAGCAGGGTCACCTAAAGAAAAAGCTAAGACTGTTGGCCCAACTAAGAGCTCGTCAAGGCAAGAAAATTTAGTATCAGTTAAAGCTTTTCGAGCTAGTGTATTCTTAATAACTTTCAGATAAACAGAAGAATTTCTAGCATTTTCCCTTAATTCAGTTAATTCAGAAACTGTTGTGCCATGATAATCGGCAACTATTGCTGAAGAAGCTTTATTTGCAATCTCATGAAGTTCTTCTACAACAATTTTCTTATCCTCAATGCGTAATGGCATCTTCTTACCCTCCTCTGACCAACAATAGTTGGGTCAGAAAATTGGATGCAAAAACACGACTTTCGTCACGATCACTTCCATCTGTGTAGGTAACAATATTTAAGTAAAACAAATGTTTTACACCTACGGTTTTTGATAGATGCGCAATAAATGCACCATACCTAAGAATTACTTTTTCTATTTCATCACCTTAAAAATTAAGAGAGGCCATATCAATTTCAATTCCGGCCCCCATAGTTGATGTTAAAGATAATTTTTTAATAAAAACTCCTTTAGAAGAAGCTGGCTTATTTTTTTTCAAATCTTCTAACAAAGTCTCAATGTTCTGTTTAATTTGTTCAGAACTATACGAGAGATCACCAATCCTCCCATGAACTATTCCATTGTTATCAGCTCTGTATCTAACTTGGCCAGCCTTAGCTTTTTTCACAGCATTACCAACATCTTTTGTTACGGTACCTGTTTTTGGATTTGGCATAATTCCCTTTGGACCTAATATTTTTCCCAGGGGACTAACTATCTTCATAGTATCAGGTGTAGCAATAACAACATCATAGTCAATCTCACCAGCTTTAAACTTGTCTGCTAAATCTTCCATTCCTACAATATCCGCACCTGCTTGAGTTGCATCTTTAGCTAGATCAGCCTCAGCAAAGACAGCTACTTTACAAGGTTTACCCGTCCCCGCTGGTAGGGAAGTTGCGCTTCTTACATTCTGGTCTGATTTAGATGAATCTATTCCTAAATTTATAGCAACATCGACTGATTCTTCAAAATTTGCCTTAGGAGAAGATTTTAAAAAATCTATAGCGTCATTAATATTATATTTCTTTTCTTCTATAGTAGAAGAATGCAGTTGCTTTTTACTTAATTTCGCCATCAACCCTCTACCTCTATTCCAGCACTTCTAGCACTTCCCTCTAAAGTTCTAACAGCCGCATCCATATCTGCTGCAGTGAGATCTGCGTCTTTAACTTTAGCTATTTCTTCCAACTGGGCCCTAGTAACTTTTCCAACCTTTAAACTGTTTGGTGTTCCACTCCCCTTTTCTATTCCAGCAGCCTTTTTTATGAGAATTGACGCAGGAGTAGTTTTAACAATAAAGTCAAAGCTCTTATCTTGATAAACTGTAATTACCACAGGAACTGGTAATCCTTTCTCCATTTCCTTTGTTCTTGCATTAAATGTTTTACAAAATTCCATGAGATTTAGACCCTGTTGACCTAATGCAGGACCTACAGGAGGACTTGGGGAGGCGCCACCAGCAGGAACTTGTAATTTTATATACCCTTCTATCTGTTTAGCCATTATGCCTTCTCAATTTGATTAAACTGAAGGTCAACACCTGTGGATCTTCCAAAGATAAGAACTGCAACTCTGACCTTACTTTTTTCATAATTAACTTCTTCTACGGCTCCACTAAAATCATTAAATGGTCCATCAATAACCCTTACCATTTCTCCAGGTTCAAAAGTAATTTTCGGTTTAGCGACGTCTGCACCATGTTCTAATTGCTGCATAATTTCTTTAGCCTCTGCTTCACTTATTGGGGAAGGATTATCTTTCGTACCTCCAACAAAACCCATCACTCTGGGTGTGCCTTTAACCAAATGCCAAGTAGAATCGTTAAGTACCATGTTTACCAGTACATATCCCGGGAAAAATTTTCTTTGAATTTTTCTTTCTTGACCTCCTCTTAATTCAATTACTTCTTCAGATGGAACCATAATTTCACCAAAATTTTCTTCCATACCAAATCTTTCTATTCTTTCAATTAAAGTCTCTCTCACTTTATTCTCATAACCTGAATAGGCATGAACTACATACCACTCCATAGACTTCACTATCCCAATAAACTTGTAGTGACCCAACCAAACAACGAATCTAAACCCCAAAGAACTAACCCAGCCATTGTTATAGCTACTATCACAATTAAGGTTGTTTGTGTTGTTTCAACTCTAGAGGGCCAAATAACTCTTCTGATTTCAGACCGCGATTCTAAAATTACTTTTAAGGCACCTTTACCTTCTACTGTAGTTAGTAAAACGGCAACAGCTAATCCCGTTAGGAGTATAACGCTAAGAACTCTATACAAAAGAGGTTCTAAAGAATAATAGGAATTTCCATACACTGCTATCCCTACAAGAAACAAGCCTGCTAACCAACGAAAATAATTTTGCATAAGGCCTCCTAATCTAGCTTCCATTTCTTATTCTTACCTTCTTAGTTCTTCAATCAAGCTGGCAGGCCAGGAGGGAATCGAACCCCCAACCTGTGGTTTTGGAGACCACCGCTCTGCCAATTGAGCTACTGGCCTACTCAATAATTTTAGAGACTACTCCAGAACCAACAGTTCTTCCGCCTTCTCTAATAGCAAAGTTCATTCCCTCTTCCATAGCAACAGGAGAAATGAGTTCCACTGAGATACTTAGGTCATCTCCAGGCATTACCATTTCAACATCTGCAGGCAATTCAACTGCTCCGGTTACATCAGTGGTTCTGACATAAAATTGAGGTCTATATCCCTTAAAAAATGGGGTGTGCCTTCCTCCTTCTTCTTTAGTTAAAACATATACCTGAGCCTCAAATTTGGTGTGAGGAGTTATAGATCCTGGTTCAGCTAAAACTTGACCCCTTTCTACTTCATCTCTTTCAGTTCCTCTAAGAAGAATGCCAACATTCTCCCCTGCTCTACCTTCATCAAGGAGCTTTCTGAACATTTCTACACCAGTACAAGTGGTCTTAGAAGTCTCCCTAATGCCCACAATCTCAATTGCTTCGTTAACTTTAATTTCGCCTCTTTCTATTCTTCCTGTAACAACTGTACCTCTACCCTGGATAGTAAATATGTCTTCAATAGGCATTAAAAAAGGTTTATCTAGTTCTCTAACTGGCTCAGGGATGAAAGAATCTAAAGAATTAAGTAACTCATTTATCTTCTCTACATTATCTGCATCTCCCTCTAAAGCTTTCAGGGCTGATCCAGTGATTACAGGAGTATCATCTCCAGGAAACTCATACTCAGTTAGAAGATCTCTTACTTCCATTTCAACAAGCTCAATAAGCTCAGCATCATCAACTTGATCTGCTTTATTCAAAAAAACTACTATGTGTTTAACTCCAACTTGTCTAGCAAGAAGGATATGTTCTCTTGTTTGAGGCATCGGACCATCAGCTGCACTCACAACCAAAATGGCTCCATCCATTTGTGCTGCACCAGTAATCATATTCTTCACGTAATCAGCATGACCAGGACAGTCTACATGCGCGTAGTGTCTCGCTTCTGAATCGTACTCGACATGGGATGTTGCTATGGTAATACCACGTTCTCTTTCTTCGGGTGCGTTATCTATACCATCAAAGGTAATAAATTCACCACCTCTTGCTTCGGCACAGACCTTGGTTAGGGCTGCAGTAAGGGTAGTCTTTCCATGGTCGACATGTCCAATAGTTCCCACATTTACATGAGGTTTCGTTCTTTCAAATTTTTCTTTTGCCATTTTTTATTCCTCTTCAAAAACAATGTTATCTGGAGCTCATAACCGGAGTTGAACCGGTGACCTCGTCCTTACCAAGGACGTGCTCTACCACCTGAGCTATATGAGCCAAAGCCTTAGTTTTACTGACTTTTAGGGTAGAAATGAGCGTCCTGAATGAACAGATAAATAAAACCTTTATAATTCAAAAAGTTAAATACAATGCGAAACCCACTAACAACCCAAAGCTCGGTGCGTGTTTATAGACCTTTTAGCCTTTTATTGCAAGTATTTTTCTATTATTTGAGAGTTAATTTTACTCACTGGTGGAGGGGGCAGGATTCGAACCTGCGAAGCACGAGGCGGCAGATTTACAGTCTGCTGGGTTTGACCGCTCCCCAACCCCTCCTTCTGTTGAAAATAGCGGGCAATTCTGCGACTGACACAATACCTTGTCAACTTAATTTAATAGATTTGTTATGCTTCAAAGAATTATGAGTAAAAAAGAATGTTACTAAGAAAAAAAGAGATACTTAAAAGAATATCAAAACCAAATAAAGAATCTTTAGAAGTTCTAGTAATACTGGATAAAACAGGTTCAACTAATGATGAAGCTAAGAAAATACTCTCTGATATCGCGGAAGTTAATAAATGTTATGCTATTTTTGCAGAACAACAGATATCTGGAAGAGGAAGAAGTGGTAAAACCTGGATTAGTCCTCCCAATCTGAATATTTATTTCTCCTTAGCTTGGAAGTCTTTATTAAAACCGGCACAACTAGAAGGTCTAAGTCTAAGTGTAGCTGTAGCTATTTCTCAAAAACTTAAACCTACGCTGTCCGAATCGCTAAAAATAAAATGGCCTAACGATTTATTTTTATCTGATAAGAAAGTTGGAGGAATTCTCATTGAAACAACTTCAAATAAAGAAGGAACTGGAATAGTTGTAGGCATTGGTTTAAATGTTTTAATGTCTAGTGAAGAAGGTTCAGCCATTGATCAAAACTGGACTTCCTTAAGTCTTCATTTAGGAAGAGATTTAAATAGAAACTTAATTGCTGGATTAATTTTAGATGCCATACTCGAATTAGTAGGTATTTTTGAAAGGAAGGGGTTTCTTTACTACAAACCATTCTTTGAAGAAGTTAATCTACTAAAAAACAGAGAATGCGTTGCAACATTTGATGAAGTCTCCTTAACTGGAAAAGTTGTTGGAGTAACAGATAAAGGAGAATTAATTTTTAGAGAAAAATACAAAACTCATAATCTAAGGTACGGAGAAACATCCTTAAGAAAAATCTGATTTCAGCTGAAAGGGACTTAATTGTGGTGTGATAGAATGCCGCAAGATTAAGCTGGCGTAGCTCAGTTGGTAGAGCAGCTGATTTGTAATCAGCCGGTCGTTGGTTCGAATCCAATCGCCAGCTCCAGCTTTAAATTTTTTTCTGTACGCTAATAAGAAGAAAGTATTGAAGGTTTTATATTTTTTTGTAATTTTCCAACAATATTTAAGGCCATGTTTTTTCCTTAAAAAATCATCACCATCACTATGTAAAAAACTATAACCACCCCCCAGATTCCAGTTAAAAGACCCAACCTGCTTCCTATTTTCTCTCCTTTAGAGAGTTGCCATAAAAGAAAAAGGCCGGTTACAAAGAATAAATATATTATTACACCTAACAAGTACTACACTCCTTATAATTTAATTAAAAGAAACATATCATTAAGTCGCTCAAAATAAAAATTGAAAATTTTATAACGTTACTTATTTCATACTAAGACATGGGTTATAAACCTTTAAGTAGAAGTAGAAAAAAAAGACTTCGAAAAAGCAAAAAGAACCACTCTAAAGTAGTTGGATTACTTCAAAAGTCTAAAAATAATAGATTTAGAGTAAAGGTTCTATCAAGAGAAAAAACTTACAAGATCTCCGTCAGAGAATTAAAAAAAGCATTTATAGGCGACAAAGTTCTATGTTCTCTCTCTCCTATAGGATGGGCAATAATTGAAAAGGTTTTAGAATCTAATACCTATAGATTTATAGGAAGAATTGAGAAGTTTGGCAAAAGCTACAAAGCTTCACCATTAGACTCTGGAAAATATAACTACGTAAATATTATTGGAAAACTACCAAAAAATCTAAAACCTTCCAGTCTTGCAAAAATCAAAGTTACTGAGCAACCAACAATTAGTTCCCCTGCAAAAGGTTACATAGAACAGATATTGGATGAATCAAACTCTGAGAGTAAAGCAAATGAAATTGCTATCTCTAGATTCAATCTCAGAACTACTTGGAGCAGGAACATAATTAATGAATTAAAGAAGATAAAAAAATTAGATTCATTCTCATCAGGTTTAAGAAAAGATTTATCGCATCTAGCTTTTGTAACTATAGATGGAAAAAACGCTAAAGACTTTGATGATGCTGTATTCGCTGAAAAAAATAAAAAAGGCAACTTTAATTTATATGTAGCTATTGCAGATGTAAGTCATTATGTAAAAGTCGGTAGTTATATTGATCAAGAGGCAAGAAAAAGAGGAACTTCAATTTACTTCACAAATCAAGTTCTTCCAATGCTACCTGAAGAGATAAGCAACGAATTATGCTCCCTGAATCCAGATGAAAGAAAAGTGTGCTTGGTTTGTAAAGCAGAGATTGATAAGAACGGTACACTTATGGAAGCTGTCTTTTTTGAGGGAATTATTGAATCTAAAGAAAGGTTAACATATGAAGAGACCAACAAATTTTTTGAAAAAAAAGAGTATCCAGAGCATCTTGCTAATTCTTTAAGATCTCTCAAAGAAATTTATGACCTATTGAAAGTAAAGAAAATTTCAAGATATGCTCTTGAACTCATAATTCCAGACTACATACCAAAAATACAAAATGGGAAAATAGAAAAATTCGTTAAAACAAAAAGAAATACAGCCCACAAAGTCATAGAAGAATGTATGTTGTTAGCAAATATTAGTGCTGCTAAAATCCTTTCAAAATCAAAATTACCATCTATCTATAGAATTCATCCAAAACCAGATATTTTAAGCATCAATCAGCTTCAAGCATTTGTTCGATCAAGAAGCATTAATATAAAAATACGCCCTGAAGGTCTAGTTGAAGATTTTTCTAATTTAATAGAATTAGTGGCAGATAGAAAAGACCGAGAAGCTATTCATATGCAAATCCTCCAATCTTTAAATCTAGCTATTTATAGCGCGAAACTTTCAGAACATTTTGCCTTATCTTATTCTGCTTACACTCATTTCACATCACCTATAAGAAGATACCCTGATTTAATGGTTCATAGAGCTATCAAAGGGCTCTTAAGTCAGAATCAAAGTGGAAAACTAAAAATAAATGAGATCAAAAAGACTAATTTAAATGTGAAAAAGTATCCTTTTAAATTAGAGGAAATAAAAAAAATTGCAGACCTATCCTCTACCAAAGAACGTGAAGCTGAAGGGGCTTCAAGAAATGCACTTAACACACTTAAGTGCGAACTAGCACTAAAACATAGGCAAAAATCCTTCCAAGGAAATATCTCAGGTATAACAAACTTTGGGATTTTTATCCATATAACAGATTTAGGCATAGAAGGACTCTGCCATATAAAAAACCTACCTAAACATGACTATTATTTATTCGACGAAGACTCGAAGAGTTTGATAGGAAAGTCTTCGGGCCAAGGTTACTATCTGGGTGATCCTGTTTCAGCTAGGATTAAAAATGTAGATGTTTTATCGAACAGAATTGATTTAGATATTACAAGATGAGAATTAAACACCATCAAGAGATTATCTGTGGCATCAACCTCATTGAAACAGTTTTGACTGCTAGACATGACAGTGTTGAAACTCTTTATATTTTAGACTCAAAACTTAACTCAAGAATTAAGCGTATTTCTTCTAAAGCTAAATTAAAAGGAGTAAATATTTCTTTGGAAACAAAAAATTTCTTTGATCTCTATTGTAAAGATAGTAACCATCAAGGGTTGGCTCTTCTTTGTGACAAAAGAAAAGAAGAGGATGAATCACTTTTAGGGGAACTATTAAAAAAGGAATCTTTGCTCTTTTTGGTGCTAGACCATATAACTGATCCTCATAATGTTGGGGCCTGCTTAAGAAACGCTGCAGCTGCGAATGTTGACGCAGTTATTGTGCCCAAAAATAGATCCTGCCATCTTAACTCTACAGTTAGAAAGATTTCATCTGGAGGATCTGAACTTGTACCCTTTATAGTTGTCACAAATTTAGTGAGAAGTTTAAAGAAAATGCAATCATCAGGGGTTCAAATAATAGGAGCTGAAAAAACAGCAAAAGAAAGTTATACAAACTTAAATTTTGATAAGAAAAGTGCTCTTGTAATTGGCTCAGAGGATAAAGGACTTAGGACACTAACTACTGAGAATTGTGATAAATTGGTCAAAATTGATATGCCGGGTCAAATGGAAAGCCTAAATGCCTCGGTGGCATCTGGAATTTTATTATTTGAATTCATTAGGAAAAGTTAACGTTTTATTTAGAATAGATCGATGCTAGCTCAAAGGACTCTAACAAACTCCATTAAGGCATTTGGTGTTGGACTTCATAGTGGCGACCCTATCTCACTAGAACTGAAGCCTGCACCTCCTGATACAGGAATCATATTTAAAAGAACTGACATTGATCCTGTAGTTGAAATTAAAGCAAGAGCAGAAAATGTCAGTGATACTACCCTTTCAACCACCTTATGCAATAAAGAGGTAAAAATTTCTACTGTTGAACACTTACTTGCTGCTTTGGCCGGACTTGGTATTGATAATGCTTATGTAGAAGTAAACGCTGCTGAAATACCCATCATGGATGGAAGCGCTGGTCCTTTTGTATTTTTAATACAGTCTGCAGGTATAAACGAACAAAAAAAACCAAAGAAATTCATTCGAATTAAAGAAAAGGTAAGAGTTGAATTGAATGATGCTTGGGCAGAGGTTTGTCCTTTTGAAGGCTTTAAAGTAACTTTTACTATGATTTATGATCACCCAGTTTATAAAAAATACTCTAATATGGCTTCAGTTAATTTTAATGGCACTTCTTTTGTGAAAGAGGTTTCGAGAGCAAGAACCTTTGGTCTAATGAAAGACCTTGAAATACTAAATGATGGGAATCTGGCACTGGGAGCGAGCATGAAGAATGCCATAGCTCTTGGTGATGACTCAATTCTTAATGAAGAAGGCATTAGGTTTGAAGACGAGATGGTCAAACATAAAATATTGGATTCAATTGGAGACCTCTATCTTTTAGGTCATAATTTAGTTGGCTCTTTTGAAGGTTACAAATCTGGACATACTGTTAATAATGCTCTTTTAAGAGAGTTAATTTCCAGACCTGAAACCTGGGAAATCCTTTCTTACGATGATCCTAAAAGCTCTCCTATAAAATATATAGAGCCCATAATAGACCCTAGCTTTGGTTAATTTCTGAGCATATTCAGAAAATAATCTTCACAAGTTGTTAGAATTTGCCTTGAGTGGTAGTAGTGATGAACATTTTTGGAAAAATTTTCAGTTCAAAAAATACAAAGAGGCTTAAACAGCTTGAACCTTCTATTAAATCAATTAATGCTTTTGAACAAAAGTTCTCTGAAATGGAAAACTCAGACTTGAAAAAGATGAGAAAAGGTTTCATGAAAAGACACCAAATGGGTGAAAGTTTAGATGAGCTACTACCTGAAGCTTTTGCTGTTACGAGAGAAGTTGCAAAAAGAAAGCTTAATCTCCGTCATTTTGACTGCCAGTTACTTGGAGGTATTGCTTTACATAATTGCCAAATAGCAGAAATGGCCACAGGAGAAGGTAAAACTTTAGTCGCCACCCTTCCTTTCTATCTGAATTCTTTCACTGAAAGGAAAGTAGTTTTAGTAACAGTTAACGATTATTTAGCCAAAAGAGATGCCCAATGGATGAAACCCATCTATGAAGGCCTAGACATGAAAGTTTCATTTGTAGTGTCAGGGCAAAGTATGGAAGAGAGAAAATCTTCTTATGAAGCTGATGTGATTTATGCCACAAATAATGAATTAGGTTTCGACTTCTTAAGAAATAACATGGTTATAACAAGACAAGAAAGGGTTATGACTGATTTCTATTTTGCAATTGTAGATGAAGTCGATTCAATTTTAATTGATGAAGCAAGAACTCCTTTAGTGATATCAGGTGCGGCTGAAGATACCTCGAAAGTATATGGTCAAATAGCTAAATTTTTACCAGAACTAAAACAACAAATATTTTTGGAAGATGAAGAAGGTAATAAAGAAATTAGTCAGGAAGGTCACTTTTTAATTGATGAAAAGTCCAGACAAGTTGAATTAACTGAGTTAGGCCATGATCATGTTGAACATTTACTTCAATCAACAGGAATGCTTGAAGATCAAAAAAGCCTTTATTCTTCTGCAAATTTAAGGCTCTTACATTACATTCAATCTTCTCTTAGAGCTAACTTTTTATTCAAGAGGGATGTCGACTATATGGTTCAAGAAAACCAAATAGTTCTCATTGATGAAAATACAGGCAGAGCAATGCCTGGAAGACGTCTTGGAGATGGTCTTCACCAAGCCATTGAGCAAAAGGAGGGAGTACCTATCCAAATGGAAAGTCAAACTCTAGCATCTTGTACTTTTCAAAACTATTTTAGGCAATATGAAAAATTGGCTGGTATGACAGGAACTGCCAGTACTGAATCTCAGGAATTTCTAGAAATCTACAATCTTTCGGTTCTTGAAATTCCAACTAACGAGCAAATGATCAGAAAAGATCATAACGATATGGTTTACCTAACCCAAAAAGAAAAATATGAAGCAGTAATTCTTGAAATAGAAGAATTTAAAAACAAAGGAAATCCTGTTTTAGTTGGAACTTCATCTCTTGAGAGTTCAGAAATGGTATCTAATCTTCTTGAAGAGAAAGGTATTAATCATCAAGTACTAAATGCAAAAAATCATGCTAAAGAAGCTGAAATCATAGCCCAAGCAGGACGATCTGGAGTAGTTACTATTGCCACTAATATGGCAGGTAGAGGAACCGACATAGTTTTAGGGGGAAATTGGGAAGCTGAACTCGAGAAACAAGAAGGAAGAAATGGTGCTTCTAAAGAGAAACTCTTTCTTGAGTGGAAAGAAAGAAATAAAAAAGTAATAGATAGCGGTGGATTACATGTAATAGGCACTGAAAGAAACGAATCAAGAAGAATAGATAACCAATTAAGAGGGAGGTCAGGTCGGCAGGGGGATCCAGGTTCATCTAGATTCTATCTTTCTCTTGAGGATAGTTTAATGAGAATTTTTGCTCGTGATCAAGTTAAAAACATGATGCAAGGTCTTGGATTAGAAGATGGTGAAGCCATCGAACATAGAATGCTAAGTGGGGCAATTCAAAGAGCACAGAAAAGAGTAGAGGGTAGAAATTTTGATATAAGAAAGTTACTGCTGGAATACGATGACATGGCTAATGAGCAAAGACAGATAGTATATTCTCAAAGAAATTCTGTGCTTGAATCTGAAGACATAACTGAATTGCTTGATTCAATGAGACAGACAGTCGTTGAAAACGAAGTAAGATCGTTCATACCTAAAGAATCTCCAGAACAACAATGGGATATCAATGGACTAGAAACTTCTCTCCATCAAAATTTTGGTATGCAGATTCCTATTGAAGAATGGTTGTTTAAAGATAAAAACCTGGACGAACAAGGTATTATCGATAGGATCTACTCTGAAACCACCGCAAGCTACCAAAACAAAGGAAATACCTTGGGTCCAGTAATGAGGGATTTTGAGAAACAAATACTCCTTCAAATTATTGACAATGCCTGGAAAGATCATCTGGGTTCAGTTGACTATTTAAGACAGGGGATAGGGTTAAGAGGATATGGAAGTAGGAACCCCAAACTCGAGTTTAGACGAGAATCTTTTGAACTATTTGAAGAGCTGTTATCTAACATTAGGATTGAAGCTATAAGATTTTTGGCTCGAGTTGAAATTGAGGTTAACGATCCTGAAGAGCTACGAGAAATGCAAAAATCAGGTAGAAAAGAAACTTTTGAACATCAAAAATCAGAATCAGCTTTTAATTCAGATGAACCAGTTAATACAACTCAACAACAGGTTTCTAACCCGCAACAGCAAGGTAATAGAAGACTAAGACGTTATGAAGCTAAGATGGCTAGAAAAAAAGAAAAGACTAGAATGTGAAGCTAAAGAAAGAAGAGCTAATCGTTTGTATTATGCTGTAGCAACTATAGTAATAATTATATTTTCGGTGTTGACAACATGAAAGTTATTTTTTTATATGGGCCACCTGCATCAGGTAAGCTTACAATTGCTAAGAAATTAGCAGAAAAGACAGGAATATCTTTATTCCATAATCATTTAACGTTTGATTTGGCTGAAGTATTATATGAACCATTTACTAAACCGTTTTCTGATTATTGTGAAAATATTCGTTTAGGTGTGTTTGGAGATGCCAAATTTGCCCACCGAGATTTAATTTTTACATTTTTTTATATACCTCCCGACGACATTAATTTTGTAAATCAAATTATCCATATTGCAGGAGAAGGCAATGTAAAGTTTGTTAAAATTGAAGCAAGTATTGATACGCTACTTGATAGAGTGGAAAACGTGGATCGTGCTAAATATTCTAAAATAAACAGTAAAAGTGTGTTGGCTAGATATCTCAAAGAGAATAACTGGAACCAGAGCATAGAAAAAACCGATTCTTTAATTATAAATACTGATAATCTAACTCCGGATGAAGCAGTACAAAAGATTATAGAAGGATATGATCTTAGATTAAACTAAGATTCGGAGTAAATATAAATGTTCATAGCTGGAATTAGAAACTTTTGGCCTACCTAATGTTTAGTTATTTCATCTAAATCCTCTTCAGAATCAAACAAAGAACTGCCTGCAATTCTATTCCTTTCACTCGCCCAGGCTCCTAAATCTAAAAGGTGGCACCTTTTAGAACAAAAAGGTCTAAATAAATTATCTGTCGACCACTCAACAGAAGTTTTGCATTGAGGGCATTTAACTTTTTTTTTCATTCAACCATCTCAAGATATTGTTGATGTAATTTTAGGACCTGTTCCTCCAATTCCTTAATGGTTCCAGTGTTTAATAAAACATCGTCTGCTTTTTCCAATCTTTCTTCTCTTGCCATTTGAGCAGATGCAATTTTTTCAATTTGAACTTCTGAAACTTCATCTCTTTTCGCGGTTCTTTGGATTTGTATCTCTTCAGGTACATCCACAACAAGAACTCTTGAGCACATCTTTTGAGAATTTGTTTCAAGTAAAAGAGGGGCGACATAAACTGTATAAGGGCTGTTAGACTCGGCTAATTCTTCAGCGATCTGATCACCAATCCTTGGATGAAGAACAGACTCGAGCCAAATTCTTTCTTCTGAATCTGAAGCAATTATTTCTCTTAACTGAGCTCTGTCCAACACACCTTCTTTGGTAAGGATATTGGGACCAAAATGACTTTCAATCTCTGATAAAGCTGGCTGGCCAACCTCCACAACTGTTCTGGAGGCAACATCAGCATCCACTACAGTTATGCCTAAAGAATTAAACTTATCCGAAACGACAGACTTGCCGCTTCCGATTCCACCGGTTAGACCAATAATTAGCATATTGTGATGGTAGCAGATAGAAAATCCTTTTTCTTTTAAAAACTAAAGAGATTTCAAGAATTTTATAGTTTCTTTAGCAAAGATGTCATTTCGATCACCTGCTATCATGTGAGCTGCCTTTTCAATTTCTTTGAATTCAGCATGAGGAATAACTGAAAGAAAGTAGTCTACATCTTCCTTTGTAACTACATCGCTCAGCGCTCCTCTAATTAGTAATGTAGGAACAGATACCCTTTCAGCAGCTTTCAACTGACTATCACGGAAACCTTTTTCTTGTGAACCTAGCCTTCTTTGAATAAATTTAGGGTCCCAATGCCAATAAAACTTCCCATCTTCTTTAAGCCTTAAATTCTTTTTCAAACCTTCTATCTCTTTAGGCTTTTGACGATGAGGTAAATAATTCGATATTGCTTGTGATGCCTGTTCCAGAGATTCAAAGCCATCTTTTCCAGATAACATAAAATCAACAATACGGACTGAACCTATGGGGTTAGGATAAATTCCCATATCTACCATAACTAAAGCGGAACATAAATTTGAGTTTTTCAAATCCCCTGCTAACGATAGAGAAGTCATGCCTCCTAGTGATGCGCCTACTAAGCAGGCTGGCTTTCCTTTGTTGTTAATAATTGAAATTAGGTCCTGTTTGTAAGCATTTATTGAATAATCGCCTTCTGGATGCCAATCGCTGTCTCCGTGACCCCGCAAATCTATAGCGATTGCTTGATAACCTGCTTGGGACAATTTTTTTCCAGTTTCTTGCCAAGCATGTCTTGTTTGTCCTCCGCCATGCAATAAGATAACCAAAGGGTCTTCATCTGAACCCCATACATCAGCCGCTATCTTTAAGCCTTCTTGTCCTTTAAAGTGCATTGCAATAAATGATAGATATTAAAAAGTATGAATTGTTCCATAAAATAATACAAAATCCATCAATAAGGATTATCTCTTAATAAAAAGATTTATGAGAAACGCCCCGCAAACTTTCCTACAACGCCTTAAATACATTGGACCCAGTATTATTGTCACTGGCAGTGTCGTGGGTAGTGGATCAATTGCACTTACCCCTCTACTGGGTGCCGCAGCTGGATTTACTCTTCTTTGGTGGCTTCTACTTAGCATGTGGAGCAAGCCATTAATCCAGGCAGAAATTAGTAGATACATAATAGTTAAGAATAAAACTTTCTTAGAAGCCTTCTCCGACATGCCTGGTTTCAAAACAACAATTCAAGGTAAGACTACTTCTTGGCTTGTCTGGTTTATGTTCATAGGTGTTATCCCCGCAGTAGCTGGAATGGGGGGTTTAGCAGGTGCCGTTGCACAAGCAGGAAATTTAATGCTCCCTTATTTGAGTACTGAAACCTGGGTTGTTATCTGTTGCTTTGCAACTTGGGCTATCTTGTATTGGGGATCCTATCAAACCTTAGAAAAAACTTTACTAGCGATGGTCTTTTTCTTTTCTTTGGTTACTTTAATTATTGCAATGGCAATGCAGACCACTCCTTATGAAGTAACAGCTGAGCAAATCTTTCAAGGCTTTTCCTTTTCTTTTCCTCTAGAACATGTCGCTCTTGCCTTAGCAGTCTTCGGATTTACCGGAATAAGTTATGGAGAAATTATGGCTTACACTTATTGGTGCTTGGAAAAAGGATACGGCAAAGAAGAAGGAGATCAACTAAACGACACCAAGGCATGGATTAAAGTGATGCAAACGGATGTTTGGGTGACAGTTCTATTCGTAACCATTGGAACGGTCCCTTTTTTCTTCCTAGGCGCAGGAGTTCTTCATCAACTTGAACTCTACCCTCCGCCTAATGGAGATATTATTCAAACTCTTTTGAATATGTTCACTAGCATCTTAGGAAACTGGGCTAAATGGCTTTTCATAGTACTTGCTTTTTTTGTCTTATTCTCAACCTCGCTTTCAGGAACGGCTGCCTTCACAAGGACTATTTCAGATTACCTTATCTCAACAGGACTCATTGTGGAGAGGCTTCATACCAGAAAAAAACTAATAAGATTAATTGCCTTCCTTGTACCCTTATTCTCTTGTATAGCTTATTTTATACTCCCCAATCCCATTACTTTATTGTTAATAGCTGGGGTTTGGGCTGCTATTTGTCTACCCATTGTTAATATAGGCGCTTTGTACCTAGTGAATAAACTTGAAAGAGAACTCCAACCTAAGAAAGTTACTAAGTTTGTTTTATGGTTAACACTTTCTCTTCAACTAACCTTGGCTTTTCTTATCATCTATAACGAGACAATCGGTATTTAACTTCGAATGATTTGTAAAATCTGTTAACTTATCAATCAATGGGGAGAAATATATGAAATTTGGAATCTTTTATGAGCATCAATTGCCCAGGCCCTGGAAAGAAGGAGATGAGTTAAAACTTTACCAAGATGCTCTTGATCAAGTAGAACTCGCGGACAATCTTGGAATAGATTTTGTCTGGGAAGTAGAGCATCACTTTCTAGAAGAATATGCACACTCTTCTGCCCCTGAAGTTTTTTTAGCAGCTTGCTCTCAAAGAACAAAGAATATACGTCTTGGCCATGGAATTAAGCTGATGCCTCCCAACTACAATCATCCTGCAAGAGTAGCAGAGGAAATTGCCAGTTTAGATTTAGTTTCGAATGGAAGGGTAGAATTTGGAACGGGTGAATCTTCTTCCTTAGCTGAATTAGGAGGATTTAAAATTCCAGTGGAAGAGAAAAGGAACCAATGGCTTGAAGCAGTTGAGCAAACTTGCAATATGATGACCATGGAACCTTATCCAGGATATGAAGGCAAGTATTTTTCCATGCCTTGCAGAAATGTCTTGCCTAAACCTACGCAAAAACCCCACCCTCCCCTTTGGGTAGCGTGTTCTAACAGAGAAACAATTAAATTGGCCGCCAGACTTGGCATGGGAGCTTTGACATTTGCTTTCGTTGATCCTGAAGAAGCTAAGCATTGGGTAGATGATTATTACCGAATTCTAAAGGAAGAATGTATACCCATTGGGCATACCATAAATCCAAACATTGCCATGGTAACTTCCTTTGGATGCCACAAAAATCATGATGAGGCAGTAAAGAGAATGAAAGAAGGATTTCAATTCTTCAGTTACGGTCTTGGGCATCACTATATATTTGGGATTAACAAACCAGGTAGAACTAATATTTGGAAAGAATTCCAAAAGAATAAAATAAAAACTGAAGGAAGATCTACAATCGAGCTAAAGATATCTCCTGATACCGAAGCTCCTGGAATTGGAACTCCTGAAGAACTTTCCGCATATCTCAAAAAATTTGAAAAGACAGGTGTTGATCAGGTAACGTTCATTCAACAAGGCGGGCGCAATAAACATGAGCACATCTGTGAAGCACTTGAACTTTTTGCATCAGATGTCATGCCAGAATTTAAAGAGAGAGAGGCAAATCGGGAAAAAGAAAAAATGGAAGAATTGACTCCTTACTTAAAAAAAGCAATGAAGCGCAAGAAATGGATGGCAGAACTAAAAGATGACGAGATACCTGATGTCGAGGCTCTCGGTCGTCAAATTATCGAAGCTTCCAAAAATAAAGAAGTTGCGAAGTAGAATTCTTTTTCCTAACTGAATGAAACCTATTTGGCCTTACCTGGCTCAAGATTATTCTGGAGTTTATATTACCCAGGCCAAAGGGGCTTATCTGTACAGTAAATCTGGAAATAAAATTCTTGATGCTGCTGGCGGAGCCATAGTAAACAACATTGGCCATGGAAGAAAAGAAGTGGCTGAGGTAATCAAACAAGCAACTATTAAGAACAGTTACGTCTTGCCTCCCTGGACTACTCCTGAAAGAGAAGAATTGGTGGAAGAACTTACTGAATACTGGCTTCCTTCAGAGTTGAATAGAATCCACCTTTCATCAGGAGGTTCAGAAGCTAATGAAGCTGCTATAAAGATTTCCATTCAATACCAGGCAAGCAAGGGAAAAACCAAAAAAAACCTTATATTAAACCGATCGCTTTCCTATCACGGAACCACCATCAGCATGACAGGTATTTCTGGTCATACCGCAAGAAAAAGGGGACTTGAAAGCTACTTAATAGAGCCGCATTCTATTGAAACTCCTTACCCCTTAAGATGTCCGTTAGGAAAACACCATCCTGAAGCCAAAGATTACTACCTTAATAATCTTGAAGAGGTTATCAAATCGCTTGGAGCAGAAAATATAGCCGCTCTTATAGCTGAACCGCTAAATGGTTCCAGCGGTGGAGCCATTGCCCCTCCTCAAGGTTATTGGCTTGAAGCTCAAAAAATACTTACAGAGAATGAAATCTTATTAATAGCTGATGAGGTAATGACGGGGTTTGGACGAGTAGGCAAAAAATTTGCTTGTGATTTATATGGTTTGAAACCGGACATTATAGTTGCCGGTAAAGGAATGGCCGGAGGCTATGCAGCCATAGCAGGAACATACACAACTAATAAAATAGCTGAAAGCATCAAACAAGCTGGCTACGAAGTAATGTTCCATACTTTCGCTGCTCTACCACTTTCCTGTGCAGCAGCTACTTGTGTTTTAAAAATACTGAGAAAAGAGAAACTCGTAGAAGCTTCTGCCGCAATTGGGAAGAAACTGAAAGATCACTTAACAGAAGAACTTAAAGAAAACCCCTTAGTAGCTGAAATAAGAGGAGAAGGTTTGCTTTTAGGAATAGAGGTAGTTAAAAATAAAGACACATTAGAATTATTTGAAGAAAAGGAAAAAATTACTTCTAAAATAATCAACTATGCATTTTCAGAGGGTGTGTTTTTCTATCCTGGTGGAACCGGCGAAGTAAGAGACATTATTTGCTTAGGCCCTCCTTTTATTATCAATGATGCTGAGATTGATTTTATTGTTAGTTCGTTGAAGAAATCCTTGGACCATATAAAATCAAAATACTTATAATCTCCAAGCCAAATAAAGTTTGGGGGAGTATTGGAAATACTGCATCACCACCAACGTCTTAAAACGTTTTGCAGATGCACAGCCCTTCACTTACTTTTTAGAAGAAAATATAAGATAAAAAAAACCTGCCCAAAGGCAGGTTTTTTTCTCTTCTTATTTATTCCCCTAATCTAAGAGTGAAGCCTATGCCCGCCATACGAGGCAAGGTTGGAGCTATAGATCTCATAAAACCATCTGACTCTCCTTGACGCCACATATTTCTAACACCAATTTTATCTTGGAGATTATTGATAAAGGCCATGACTACCAAATCCTCTTCGCTATTTGTCCAAGTAAGCTTGAGGTCTAACCTGTCAAACTGAGGTGCCTTATCTATGGCTATCATACTATCGTCCCAATTTATACTGTCTGTCCATGCATAAGTTACAAGATAATCTACGGTTCCTCCAAATGCGTCCTTAGTTACATTCGCATAAAAAGCCATCTTGCTTTTAGGAATCCTGAGCATTTGTAAACCCTTTATAGGCACATTTCGCTCAGATATGGAATAAAGGGAAGGAGGCGATAGGGGGTTATTTACATCAATAACACCAGTGTTTCCAGTAGGCTGTATGTATTCTTCAGAATAGACAGCATCCGTATAACTGGCGTTTCCTCCAACTAGAAGGTCAGCTGTTGCTTGGTATACGAAGTCAAATTCTACACCGTTCGTATCAGCTTCAGGAAAACCTTGCACGGAAGTACCGACTCCACCTAAGAAGCTCGCTGTTGTCATTTGCGCGTGTATATTCTCATATGTGTATTGATAGACTGAAGCATTGAATTGCAACGAACCGTCTAAATGAATTCCTTTATACCCTAACTCTATAGAGAGGACTTCTTCTTGGTCGTAAGTTGGAAAAGGCGCGAAGTAACCCAAGTTAAATCCACCTGCTCGATATCCAGTGGTACCAGAAAGATACACGAGAATGTTATCCACCGGCGTGTAATCGAAATTCAAACGCCAAGTAACATCTTCAAAATCTCTCTCCATCGCCCTGTAAATGGAACGACTCATTGGAATACCTCTAACACGAATAACGCCATTACCAGTTGGCGTACCGTCTGCATTAAGCGCTCCGGTTGCCACGTTAAAGGCTAACAAACCAGCTGGGGTCAATTTTGATTCTTGATAAAGAAAGAGATTTTCTTGTGCTACCTTCTGGTCTTCGTGCCAAGAAGCTCCAACTGTTATTGCCCAAGTTTCATTAATTTGTAACTCGGTTTGGAAATAAGCAGCAAAAGCGTCGGTCTTATTCTCTGTCTGCCAGATAAAGGTCGTTCCAGGTGTAATCGGTCCATTACTAACAGAACCTCCGATATCTCCAGTCCAAGGACCTTCTAAGAAACAGACTGATGTCAAATAAGGGTCACTAAAATCCGGAGTAGGTACCAAGCCGTAAAGATCAACTATGCCACAACCGACATCACGCGCGGAATAAATACCGACCTGAGTCTGAGAAGCTCCCACAACTGGGGCAGAACCGGTTACTGGTCCGAATAATCCAACACCGCCTGGGAGGCCGAGAACTCCCTGCTCTCTGCCAGCGACATACCAATCTAGGAACGGACTACCAACAGTTGGTATTCCCACAGCACCCAAAATTCCATAATCAGCTGCACCAGACCTATGTTTTGCAGCCCCAGGGTTGGTATCTGTCCAGAAATCCAAATCCTGATCAATTTCATTATGGTATTCAAATACTCCAACGGTTAGATTCCAGTCGTCTGTGATATCCCAAAAAAGTTGTAACTCATTTTGCCAGTTCTCATTTTCTTGCTCTGCATAAAACTGATCGTCATAGACAAGGTTACCTGTAAGGTCATTATCTGTAATACGGGTATAGAGATAATCCGTATAAGATCCAATGTACTTCATGGTTAAACTATCACTGACATCCCAAGCTAAATTTATGGTTCCGGTTGAATGATTAAAGTACTCGTCATTCAAGCCATTAGTGGCTACCTTCAAATCAGTGCCCCTTAAATGAGGTACTGATGTTCCATCTCCGTGGGTCGTGGCATCAAGAATACTTTGATCGTATCCATACGCATCATTGGGATCAGCAAAAGCACTATCACCTGGGTCTACTCCAGGAACCAAGAACTGACCAAACTTAGGAATATTATTGTGATTAAAAGAAAAGATTTCCATTCCGGTAACTGCACAAAGGGGAACCGTTCTGTCTACTCTGCTGGCGCAGGCGGCAAGAGTAGGATCAACCGGACGATATCCATGAACAAACAAGTCATTAGGTCTATGATTTGAATTATACTGACTGGTTACAATGGCTCCAGCACCTTGTGCACCAGCAAGAACCCTTCCATAACTTCTCGCATTACCTCTTACGTCGGCTGTGAAGTTATCGTTTTCCCAACGAACAGCCAGGGTGTAGTTCTCATCGTCATAACTGTCCAAATCTTCATGTCCTGCCAAATCATCGATGGTTCCGCTTCTTATGCGATGCATAAAAATTAGTCTCGCACTCAAGTTATCAGTTATGCGACCATTGATAAATCCATATGCTTCTGCCGTGCCATAACTTCCGGCTATGGTCTTAAGTTCTGCTGCAAAATCTTGTGAAGGCCTGTTGGTTATAAAATTAACCGCGCCACCAATACTATTCCTTCCATAAAGCGTACCCTGAGGTCCTCTGAGCACCTCTATTCGAGCTATGTCGTAAAGAGCGTTTTCAGTAGAAGCAATGCCAAAGTCTTCAGAATAAGCTCCGTCTTGATAAGTACCAATACCTGGGTCTCCACCTAGTGCTCTAAAAACCCGACCTATTCCTCTAATTGAAATATCATAAGGTTGAATGGTCGTAGCAGGAATAAAATTCTGCAGGTCCTCTTGGTTTCTTAGATTTAAAGTTTCAATAAGCGATTGATCGAAAGCCGTGATTGATATAGCAGTATCCATGATTGAAGCTTCACGTAGTTCAGCCGTGACTATAACTTCTTCGATAGCACCTCTGGCTTCTTCTTCTTCTTGTGCAAAGACAGGTAATATTAAGCCCGTAGCTATAAGTAAGAATAAAAATTTTTTCATTGTTTCCCCCAACAAATTAAGAGTCCTAAAACACATGCCACTAATAAATAAGCATACGCTTCTATTTAAATTAAGAACTTACTACTTATAGGGGTTAGATTCAAGCTTTTGATTAAAAAAGTAATGTTGTGTGTCTGAATTTTGGTGGAGCCAGTCGGGATCGAACCGACGACCTCCTGGATGCAAACCAGGTGCTCTCCCAGCTGAGCTATGGCCCCGAGGGTGCAGTAGATTAACAAAAAGAAAAGAAAAGAAAAGCTTAAAGGCTTCTAAGGCATTGAATTTATGCCAGAATCTATTCTCTTTAGGATCTCTTCTTGGTCCAATTCCTTAGTTATTTGATAAACAGGATGGCCTAAAGTAGCTAAATCTGTAGCTCTTCCTAGAGCAATTTCTTTTAACTTTTCAGGTTTTACCAGTTCGTCAAGATAACCTGGTGCTATTGCTTCTGACATAGGATACATTTCGGCATTTAAAATAGCTCGATACCAATGAGTTTTGGTTAACCTGGACTTGGCAATCTCTAAGATTGGCTCTGGAATACTCATATTATTTCTTATCTCATTAGCTCCAATAATAAATTCTCCTTCTGCACCTATGCGATAATCTGAACAAAGTAAAATAAATGCTCCTAGTGCTATTCCATGTCCGCTACAAGCAGCTACTACGGGTCTAGGAAAGCTGTAGATTCTCCTGAGAAGTTTGAAACCACCTTTTACCATTTCTTGTACTGCTTCCCCATCACCTGAACTCATTACCTTCAAATCAAATCCTGCTGAGAACATACCGGGTCTGCCAATTAACAACAGAGCCCCTTTGTCCTCCGATACTTCATCTAATAGTTTTTCTATTGTCTGGCTCATGGCCAAAGAAAAAACATTTGCCTTTCCATCATCGAAAGTAATCATGGAAACATCTCCTTCAGTCTTCAGCGTTGCAAGTTCTTCTGTCATAACTCTTCCTTATTTCTTTTGATTAGATATCCTAGCATTTAGCTTAATATGAAAAAATAATTTAGACTAATTTTCTAAAAAGATGACAAAACTAACAAAACTGTCCAGATCGATAGAAGGTAGAGTAGTCTTGATTACTGGTGCTGGCAGCGGCATGGGAAGAGCAACGGCTCATGTTTTCGCTGAAGCTGGAGCAAAAGTAGTAGTAACTGATTTGAACGAAGAAAATGTTAACCAGGTTTGTTCCGAAATAAAGTCATCAAATGGCACTTGCTTTAAACAACTGCTGGATGTAACCAACCAACAAAACATTGATCAAGTTGTTTCTGCTATCATCGCCGAGCTTGGTCAACTGGATATCTTGATAAACAACGCTGGGATAGCAATTCCCGTAACCATAGACGATAAAAATTATGAAGAAAGTTGGGATAGAACTTTTGATGTTCTTCTCAAAGGCCAGGTTAACCTTATACGAGCTTCACTCCCTTTTATGTTGAAATCCAGTTGCGGAAGAATAGTTAACATTTCATCCACTGAAGGCATGGGAGCAACTCCTCGACAAAGCCCTTACACAGCTGCCAAGCATGGGGTTATAGGGTTAACTCGTTCTCTTGCTGCTGAATTGGGGTCTCAAGGCATAACAGTAAATTGTATTTGCCCTGGACCTATTCGTACCGCCATGACTGCCGGAATCCCCGAAGAACACAAACAGATTTATTCTAGACGTAGAGTCCCTTTGAAACGTTATGGAGAACCTGAAGAAGTTGCACACATGACTTTAAGCCTTTGCTTGCCAGCTGCTTCTTTCGTTAATGGTGCGGTCCTACCAGTTGATGGAGGCCTTTCAATCAAAAGAGCTTAAACACAGAGAAATATTATGAAAATTTTAATTTTAGTTTTAGTTTCCTTAGTCATACAAGGGTGCACTCAGCAACCTAAGGAAATTCAGGAAACCAATTTACACCAGCATATTAAAATTCTGGCTTCAGATAGATTTGAAGGACGAGGTCCAGGTACTAACGGCGGTGAAAAAACCAAAAGGTATCTAGAGAATGAATTTAAAAAACTTGGACTTTCTCCAATCAAAGACAATTATTATCTTGAAGTTCCTCTGAGTAAGATGTCGGTTGACTTAGACAGTTCTTTTTTATCTATTAGCTCCAAAGCTAAGAAAAGAATCTTAAAGGTGGGTCCCGAGACAGTGTATTGGACTAAAAGAGTTGTTGATGAAGTTTCAGTCAAAGCCAGTGAGTTAGTCTTTGTGGGCTATGGCATTGTTGCTCCAGAATACGGATGGAATGATTATAAGAACTTAGACGCCAAGGGAAAAACCTTGGTTATGCTCATAAACGACCCCGGCTTCAGCACTGAGGATCCAGATCTATTTAATGGTAGAGCGATGACCTATTACGGAAGGTGGACTTACAAATACGAAGAGGCAGCAAAGCAAGGTGCAGAAGCGGTTTTAATTATTCATGAAACGGCTCCTGCCGCTTACCCTTGGCAAGTGGTAGAAACCAGTTGGGCCGGTAAACAAATAGATCTTAAACGAGAAGACATGGGAAAAAGTCGGGTTAAAGTTGAGGGTTGGATTACTAGTGCTGTAGCTCAAGATCTTTTTAGCGAAGCTAATCTAAACTTGGAGGCTCTTAAGCAAGAAGCCCTAAATGCAGATTTTCAATCGGTAAAAATGGCCGGCTTAACCTTAGATACAACCCTAAACAATGAAGTTGAATTTTCTACTTCTCATAATGTTGCTGCAGTTAAGGTGGGAAATAAAAAACCAGATGAATATATTCTTATGATGGCTCACTGGGATCATTTAGGTATTAAAGAAGATCAACCTGGTGACAATATTTACAACGGGGCTGTGGATAACGCATCAGGAACAGCTGGATTGTTAGAATTAGCAAATTACTTTAGTTCCATTGATACAGAAAGATCTCTTTTATTTCTTGCGGTGACAGCAGAAGAATCAGGTCTTTTGGGGTCTCAATATTTTGCTGAATACCCGCCTATCGACTTATCTAAGATAGTAGCTGGATATAATTTTGATGGTGTTTTACCAGTCGGAAAGACAAGAGATGTAATAGTTGTTGGTTATGGAGCTTCTGAACTAGAAGATATACTCAAAGCCGAACTTGATAAAATTGATAAATACATAGTCCCTGATCCACAACCCGAAAAAGGATTCTTTTATCGTTCAGATCATATAAGTTTTGCAAAGAAAGGTGTTCCTATGCTTTATGCTGACGGTGGCTTTGACAAAATAGATGGAGGTAAAGAAGCAGGGAGAGCTTTTGCGGATGAATACACAGCTCAAAACTATCACCAACCGTCTGATGAATACGACCCTAATTGGGATCTAAGTGGATTTGTTGACCAGTTAACCATTACTGCAAATATGGTTAATGATTTGGCTAATTCTGACAGATGGCCAGAATGGTATGAAGGTAATGAATTTAAATCCATCAGAGAAGAATCCAGAAAATAAAAGGTTTAGATAATTTGAGTTGATGCCCAAAAGGATCATCATTGACACTGACCCTGCCATGGGAACAAAAGGCGGAGATCCAGAAGACTGTTTTGCAATTATGCTGGCTCTCAATTCTCCGGAACTGCAAATAGAAGGAATTACCATAGTTCAAGGAAATGTTCCCGTGGAAAGAGGTTTCAGTAACGTGACCTATTTACTCAAAGAATTAAAGAAAACCATTCCCATCCATAGCGGCGTTCCAGGAACCTACGATAAAGATCGAAGCAACGAGAGGAACTGGTTAAGCCAAAGAGATAACATGGAACAAATTACTCCCTTGCTTAAATTAGATGAAAAAAAGATGGATGCTGCTTCTTTTATTTGTTCGACCTGTCTTAATAACCCTAATGAAATTGAATTGGTTACTATTGGACCTTTAACCAATGTAGCCAAAGCTCTCGATTTAACATCAGAGCTGGAAAAGAATATTAAAAAGATCACCATGATGGCAGGAGCTGCAAAAATACCAGGAAATATTACTCCAGCTGCTGAATTCAATGTATGGGCTGACCCAGAAGCTGCTTCAAAGGTGTTTGAATCCGGTATAGATATCACCATGGTGCCTTTGGATGTATGCCATAAAACAAGGCTAAGTCGAGAAGAGTTAATATCTATAGGAGAGCATAAACATCCTTTCTGCCAATTTGTAAAAGATTCAGTTGAACCTTGGTTAGACATTAGATCAGATCTTGTTAGTGATGCAGGATTACATCTTTATGATTCTCTAGCTATGGCAGTTTGTTTCATACCAGAGTTAGTTGAATGCCAACAAGCTTATGTTGCTGTTGAAACTTCAGGTGATCACAGTACAGGAGAAACTATTTGTGAATTTAATCAATCCATTATGGGACGTATAACGAAGCCTAAACCTAATGCTCAAGTCGCATTGAAATTGGATGTTCAAACTTTTAATGGAATTTTCTACGAAAGAGTAATTAATTTCCTTAAGACTCTATAACTTAAAGAAACTTCTGACTTCTTCAATTTTGGGCATTGAGGTTGCAGCTCCTTTTCTGGTAACTGAAAGAGCTGCTGATTTATTTGCAAATTCGCAAGAGTCTTTTAAGGATTTTCCATTTAAAAGAGAATACGAAAGAGCCCCGACAAAGCAATCTCCTGAACCTACTGTATCTACAGCATTAACTTTCTCGGCTTCTATGTAGTCCATTTTATTATTTTCATAATAAACCAACCCCCTTTCTCCTAAAGTAACTATTAAAGCCAGTTTATTGCTAAGATTTTGGTTCTCTAGTTTCTCTTTCAAAATATCTACTTCAACAGGACTAGAAGTATCTAAGCTTGCAAAAAGAGAAAATTCTAATTCGTTAAAAACCAAAACATCTGTGTGAGCAACAAGCTTCTTGCTCGGCTTTTTAAATGGAGCAAGATTCAGAATATTCAAACAGTTTTTGTCCTTAGAATTAAAAAATAACTGCTCAACCTCTTCAGCGTTTACCTCCATTTGGCTAACCACTATTTTAGCGGTCTCCAAGCTCTCTGAAGTGACCTGTATATGGCTTGTAAATTTATTCGCTCCGGGAATATAAATTATCTGATTCTCGGAATTATCAAAGACATTAATCAGCGCGGTTCCTGTTTTTTCATTTACTGAACCTAACATTGAAAGATCTATACCTTCGCTTGATAGGGAAGAAATAAGTTCTTTGCCAAAGGAATCTTCCCCTACATTACCCACAAAGGAAACGGTCGCTCCAAGTCTCGATAATGCTACAGCTTGATTGGCGCCCTTTCCTCCCAGGAAGGTTTCTACACTCTCTCCTTCTAAAGTTTCACCCTCTTTGGGGGGCCTAGAAACATAGACAACTTGATCTAGGTTTACACCTCCAAAAACAAGAGCTTCAGACATAAATTAGGATTTTTTATCCTCAAATTCAGAAAATTTTGTAACGAGTGAAGTTGTTCTGTTGACCAGGTCTTGCAATGCTAACTCTCCCAATCCAGAAATAGTGGTACAGACTCTTCCTTGCCAAGGTTCATACCATTTGGATGGAATTTCAGATTGGTGCAGTCCCATTAATCCCCCTACGGTAGCTCCATTGCAATCGGTATCCCATCCAGCTGTGACTGCCTCTCCCACTGCTGCGTCATAATCTTCAAAAGACAGAAAAGCCCAAACAACAACGGCAAGATTATTTAAGCTATGAACCGGAGACATATCCTTGTACTTTTCTGCAATAGGGGTGAAATCCTTATTCATATTCTCGATGCCAAGGTGCACAGCTTCAAAAGTTTCTGTGCTCTTGTCTATAAATTCAAGCGCTGCTTGTATGGCGGATAATTTATCTTCGTGAGAAGGAATTAAGGCCCCTAAAGCGGCAATAAAAGCTGAGCACTCTAC
>ENA-ORDI01000246-ORDI01000246.1-marine-metagenome-genome-assembly--contig:-NODE-246-length-39086-cov-5.387808_pt1 | contig 39086 bp, 36 predicted proteins | sample MGYA00248628_ERZ508525 | MGnify/ENA primary metagenome ERZ508525 (study PRJEB26195, sample SAMN05422138) | marine metagenome | isolation source: East of Porto Seguro, South Atlantic Ocean | place... | reverse complement strand
TATTAATAAAAAATTACGAAGGCTACAAAAATATAATCAATTTAATGACTAAATATTATAGTAATGATGAAAATAATTTAATAAATTTAAACGATCTTGAAAAAAATAATGAAGGAATAATTTGTTTGTCTGGAGGTGCAAATGGTCCAATAGGAAAATCTATACTCTCTAAAAATACATTAACAGCTGAAAAAATACTTATTAACTTAAATTCAATTTATAAAGAAAATTTTTTCATCGAATTATCTAGATCAGGACTTGAAGATGAAAAAAAAACTGAACACTTTTTTTTATCTGTAGCCAGTAAATTCAATTTGCCAGTAGTTGCTACTAACAATAATTATTTTTCTGATATAAAAATGCATGAAGCAACTGACGCATTATTATGCATAAAAAATATTGATAAATTATCAAATCCTAAAAGAAATTCAATTTCAAAAGAGTTTTTTTTTAAATCCTCTTCCGAAATGATAAAAATATTTCAAGATATTCCGGAATCTATTTCTAATACTTTATTAATAGCAAAAAAATGTTCTTTTATGCTTGAATCTTCTAAGCCTAGACTACCAAAATTTCTTAATTCTATTGATGATGAAAATAATGAACTTTATAAATTATCAAGTGAAGGTTTAAACAAAATAATATTGAAAAAAAAGAAGAACGAAAATAATAAATTTGATAAAAAAAAATACGAAGCAAGATTAAATTATGAAATAAATATTATAAAAAAAACAGGTTATTCAGGATATTTTTTAATTGTTTCGGATTTTATTTCATGGGCAAAAAGAAAAAAAATACCAGTTGGTCCTGGTAGAGGTTCTGGCGCAGGATCACTTGTTGCTTGGGCATTAGGAATTACAGACTTAGATCCTATAAAATATGGTTTACTTTTTGAAAGATTTCTAAATCCAAATAGAGTCACCCTGCCTGATTTTGATATCGATTTTTGTCAGGAAAAAAGAGATGAGGTATTAAAATATGTAGCTAAAAAGTATGGAAAAAAGAAAGTATCCCAAATTATTACATTTGGCACATTACAACCTCGAAATGTTGTAAGAGATGTTGGTAGAGTTCTTCAACTTCCTTATAGTCAAGTAGATAACATAGCTAAAATGATTCCATATAATCCAGCTAATCCAATATCTCTAAATGATGCAATAAATAACGAAAGTAAACTACAAAATTTAAAAAAAAACGATGACTCCATATCTAAACTTTTAGACATTAGTCTTAAATTAGAAGGATTATACCGTCACGCATCAACTCATGCTGCGGGTATTGTAATTGGAGATGAAAATCTGGATGAAAAAATTCCTCTTTATAAAGATGATCCAAAAACAGGATTACCTGTTACACAATTTTCTATGAAATTTATTGAGAAGGCTGGTTTAATAAAGTTTGATTTTTTAGGTTTAAAAACACTAACAATTATTAATAAAACATGTGAAATAGTAAACAATAATAAAAATATTATTGATATTAATTCAATTACTTTAAAAGATACAAATACGTTTGATCTTTTAAAAAAAGGGAACACAATCGGATGTTTTCAACTTGAAAGTAAAGGAGTTAGAGAATACCTAAAAAAATTATCTCCGGATAGATTTGAAGATATTATAGCAATGATTTCATTGTATAGGCCAGGACCAATAGAATATATAGAAAATTATATTAAAAGAAAACATGGTACAGAAGATATAATTTATTTACATCCAAGATTGGAACCTGTTCTTTCTGAAACATATGGAATAACTATTTATCAGGAGCAAGTAATGAAAATTGCTCAAATTCTTGCTGGTTTTTCATTATCACAAGCAGATACTTTAAGATGGGCAATAGGAAAAAGAAAAAGAAATTTAATGTCTTCATTAAAAAAAGATTTTATTGAAGGATGTATAAAAAATAATGTAAAAGAATATCAAGCTGAGTCTATTTTTAAGCAAGTAGAAACTTTTGCAGGCTATGGATTTAATAAATCGCATGCGGCTGCTTATGCTTTAATTGCTTATCAAACTGCGTTCCTTAAAGCTAATTATCCTGTTGAATTTATGACTGCGTCTATAAATTGTGAATTAAATAATACGGATAAAATAAATCGTTATTTAGATGATAGTAAATGTATGAATATTAAAATATTAAAACCAAATATAAATTATTCTAATAGTCTTTTTACAATAGAATTAGACAATCAAAATAAAAAATCAATAAGATATGGACTGTCAGCACTGAAAAATGTTGGAACAAGTAGTACATCAAAAATTGTAAGTGAAAGAAAAAAAAATGGAAAATATAAAAATATTGATGATTTTTGCAATAGACTTAATGATGAAAATATAAATATAAGACAGCTGGAATTTTTAATCAAATCAGGTTCTTTCGATGATTTAGATAAAAATAGAGCAAAACTTTTTAATAATATTAATAAAATAGTTCAAGTAATTAGGGATAATGGAAAAAATATTGACCAAAATCGCTTATTCACAGATAGTTTGGAAGTTGATAATGTTATAAATTTAAATCATAGTGAAAAAAAATGGAGTAAATCAGCCACTTTAAATTTTGAGTATGAAGCACTTGGTTTTTATTTATCTCAGCACCCACTTAAAGATTTTAATACTTTTCTTAAAAAAAATAATTTCTTAACTTATGAAGAGATAGAAAAATCAATAGCTAATGTAAGAAATGAAGAAAAAAGATTTTTTAAAATTGCTTCTTTACCAATTGGTATGAAAGAGAAAACCTCAAAAAAAGGAAATAAATATGCATACGTACAATTCTCTGACAACACTGCAAATTTTGAAGCTATAATTTTTGCCGATCTTTTGAAAAAATCAATTGAATTAATACAAAATCATGAATTACTTTTGTTAACTTTAGAAGTTATTAAAAAAGATAATAATATAAATTTAAGAGTCCAAGAAATATTAACATTAAGACAATTTATTAAAGAAAGTAATAAAAAAATAAAAATTTTAACAAATGAAAAAATAAATATTGCTAAATTAAAAAACCATTTAAATAAATATAAAAGTAATCTTGGGTCTGAGATTAATCTATTAGTAGATATTAATCAAAAATTAGTAAATATATCAATTCCAGGAAGATATGATTACTTTAATATTATAAATAATAAAATGGAAGATATTAAATTTTTAAATTAATTTTCTTGTAATTGTTCATTTTTATTATAAAACAATCAATTAATTAATTTTTATGAGTGTAAATTTTAAACTAAGAGATCTTTTAGAAGCAGGCATGCACTTAGGACATAAAACTAATAAGTGGAATCCAAATATGAATGAATACATATACGGTGCCCAGGACGATATTCATATTATTGATCTAAGAAAAACTGTTTTTTTGTTAAATAACGCATTGTCTTTTATTGAGAGTATTGTAAAGAATAATGGACTAATTCTTTTTATTGGTACCAAATCACAAGCAAGTGATATTGTAAAAAAATATGCAATTGAATGTAAACAATTTTATGTTAATAAACGATGGTTAGGTGGAATGCTGACAAATTGGTCTACAATTTCAAATTCTTTAAATTTTTTGAATTCACTTAATAAAAAAGTCTCAAATGAAAACCTTAATCTTAAGAAAAAAGAAATTTTACGAATGAACAGACAAATTGAAAAAATTGAAAAATATTTAGGTGGACTTAAAGATATGGGTTCAACTCCACAAGCAATATTTGTTGTTGATGTTAATAAGGATGCTATAGCTGTAAGTGAAGCAAATAAATTAAAAATACCTGTAATAGGTATTCTAGATACTAATTCTTCCCCTATTGGAATAGACTATCCAATTCCTGGAAATGATGATTCTAGAAAATCTATTGAATTAATATGTTCTTTAATATCAAAAATAATTACAAAAAATAAAAAGAAAATTAACTTTAAAGAGAATATAGTAAAAAAAAAATTAATTACAAAAATACCAAAAAAAGAAGAAGTCAAAAGAGAATTAAAAAAAGAAAAAAAAACTAAATGAACAAAATTTCTATAAGTGGTATCAAAAAATTAAGAGATCTCACTGGCGCAGGCTTTTTAGATTGCAAGGAAGCTTTAGAAAATTGTGGTTTAGATATTGATAAAGCAATAGAATTTTTAAGAAAAAAAGGTGTTTCTACTGCACGAAAAAAAAAAAATAGAACTGCAAGTGAAGGTTTGATAGCAATTTCTAAAGATCAATCAAATAAGGAAGCAAGTATTATCGAAATAAACTCTGAAACTGATTTTGTAGCTAGAAATAAAAATTTCCAAAATTTTGTATTTAATTTATCAAAAATAAATTTAGATCAAAAAGGAAATTTAGATAAGTTAATGAAATCAAAATATAATAATGAAGAAAATGTTTCAGATGCACTAACTAATTTAATTTCTAAAATTGGTGAAAATCTAACAATCAGAAGATGTAAATATATAAATATAGATAATGGTTTTATCGGAACCTATGTTCATAATGTTGAAAAGGATGATATGGGAAAAATAGGAGTTTTATTATCTGTTAAAACAGATATAGATTTTTCACTTATTAAAGATTTTTTAAAAAAAATGTGCATGCATATTGCTGCAACCAATCCAATTGCAATATCATCGTCTAATATTGATGAATATATTCTAAAAAAAGAAAAAGAATTTCAGTTAGAAGAAATAAAAAAGAGTGGTAAAGATCAGGCTATACAAAAAAAAATGTTTACAGGAAAAATGAATAAGTATTTTAACGAAGTTGTTTTGTTAGATCAAAATTTTGTTATGGACGATAATATTAAAATTAGTCAATTTATTGAAAAAAATTCTAAAGAACTTAATGCTTCTATTGAAATAAAAAAAATTATCCGTTTTAAAGTAGGTGAAGAAATATAAAATATATTTAATTAAATTTATTAAATCTTATGATTAGTAAAATTAAATATAAAAGAGTTTTACTAAAATTATCTGGAGAATCGTTATTAGGAAATAAATTACACGGTATTGACGAAAAGATTGCAACTTTTTTAGTTGAAGAAATAAAAAAAGTATATAAAAGAAAAATCCAGATTAGTGTAGTAATAGGTGGAGGCAACATTTTTAGAGGGACTGATGCTGTTTCAGTTGGAATAGAGAGAACTACAGCTGATTATATGGGTATGCTAGGTACGGTTATAAACGCTCTTGCAATTCAAAATGCACTTGAAAAAAATTCAATACCAACAAGAGTTCTATCTTCAATACCTATACCAGCAGTATGTGAATCATATATTCGTAGAAGAGCAATTAATCATTTAGAAAAAAACATAGTTGTTATATTTGCAGCAGGAACTGGAAATCCATATTTTACCACTGATACAGCCGTTGCACTCAGGGCTTTTGAAATTTCTGCAAATGTTATTTTAAAAGCAACAAAAGTAGACGGAGTGTATTCTGATGATCCAAAAAAAATAAAAAAGGCTATCAAATATAGCACTATCAAATATTCAGATATTCTTGCAAAGAATCTTAAAATTATGGATGGATCAGCTATTGCATTAGCAAGAGATAATAATATTCCAATAATAGTTTTTCCAATAAATAAAAAAAATGCTTTTTTAGATGCTATATTTAATAAAGGAAAATATACAATAATAAAATAATTATTATGACAATATCTGTTGATGAATATAAAAACAAAATGGAAAATACTTTAAAAATTTTTCATGAAGAATTATTCAGATTGAGAACTGGTAGAGCAACTCCTTCACTTCTAGAACCAATTTTTGTAGAAGCATATAATTCAAAAATGAAGATTTCAGAGTTAGGTACAGTTAATGCCCCAGAACCTAAATTATTAACCGTTCAAGTTTGGGATAAATCAATGGTCCAAAATGTTGAAAAGTCTATACGTGAATCTGAATTAGGTTTAAACCCTAGTACAGATGGTCAATTAATAAGAGTTCCTTTACCAGATTTAACTGAGGAAAGAAGATTAGAATTAACAAAAGTTGCATCAAAATTTTCAGAAGATGCAAAAATATCTATTAGAAATATAAGAAGAGATGCTATGGATAAAATAAAAGAAGAGCAAAAAAATAACTTAATTTCAGAAGATGAACAAAAATCTTTTTCTGATGATATTCAAAAAATAACGGATGAAAAAATAAAAGAAATAGAGAATGTTTTTGAAGATAAAAAAAAAGAAATTATGCAGATTTAATGATTAGAAGATCTAATACAAAATTAATCACTCCAGAACATGTTGCAATTATTATGGATGGTAATAATAGATGGACAAAAAAACATAAATTAAAAGGTTTTGCGGGACATGAAAAAGGTATAGATTCTATACAAAATGCCGTTGATACAGCTAAATTATTTAATATTAAATTTCTTACATTATTTAGTTTTTCATCTGAAAATTGGTCTAGGCCACAAAAAGAAGTTAAATTTCTTATGAATCTTTTAAGGAAATATCTATCAAACAAAATTAATAAATTGATGAAAGATAATGTCTCGGTAAAAATGATTGGAGAAAAAAAAAAATTACCAAAAGATATCGTTAAAAAAATTAATAATTATCAAAAATTGACTCAAAAAAATAATGGTTTAAATTTAATTTTTGCATTAAATTATGGAAGTAGAAACGAAATTATAATTTCTGTAAGAAAAATAATTAATAAATTTATTAAGAAAAAATTTTTTATTAACGAAAAATCTATTTCATCTAATTTATTTACTAAAAACATACCAGATCCTGATTTATTAATTAGAACTAGCGGGGAAAAAAGACTAAGTAATTTTCTTTTATGGCAACTAGCTTATACAGAACTAGTTTTTTTAGATGTTTTATGGCCAGATTTTAAAAAAAAACATTTTCTTGAAGCATTAAATCAATATTCAAAAAGAGTAAGAAGGTATGGATCTAGATAAAATTTTAAACATAAATAATAATTTAATAAAAAGATTTTTTTCAATATTATTTTTAATACCTGTTTATTTTTATTCAGTCTTTTTCAATAGTTACTTATCAATTATAATTATACTTGTGTCAGCTTTAATATTATCATTTGAATGGTTTTTAATTACTCAAAATCAAAAACAAAAGAAATTTTTTTTTTTTTTTTCATTACTTGTTTTTTTAAATCTTTTTTTTTCAATCTTAACTAATTTCTTCTTTTCAATAACATTAACAATTATTTTTTCAATTATAATCTTATCTAGAATTTTTCTTAAAAAATTTAATTATAAAAATTTATCATGGTTATTTTATGGATTTATATACATAACTATTCCATTAATTATTTTTTTTAAAATTAAAGAAATTGAGAATGGCAATTATATTCTTTTGTGGATATTTATTATAATTTTAACGACAGATGTATTTTCATACGTATTTGGCCAATTAATTAAAGGACCAAAAATATTTCCTAAATTGAGTCCATCTAAAACATATTCTGGGACTTTTTTAGGAATAATTATCGGAACTTTTTTTGGTATTTTATTTTCATTACATTATTTAAATTTAGAAAACAAATATTTAATATTTTTTTTTCCACTGTTAATTTCAATATCAGGTTTATTTGGTGACTTATTTATATCTAAAGTTAAAAGAAAATTCCAAGTAAAGGATTCAGGTAGAATATTACCAGGCCATGGAGGACTTTTGGACAGGTATGACTCGATAAGTTTTGGCCTTATTGCATTATTTTTTATACAATATTTTCTTTAATATAATTAAATATGTCATTTAAAAAAACCATTTCAATTCTTGGATCAACTGGCTCAATTGGATCTAATACAGTTGATGTTATAAATTCAAACAAAAAAAAATTTTCAGTATTTTCATTATCATCAAAAAATAATGTAAATTTACTTTGTAAACAGGCTCTTTTATTAAAACCAAAGATTGTAGCTATTCAAAATAAAAAGAGATATAAAGATCTAAGAAATAATTTATTTGGAAAAAAAATAAAAATTTTAGCGGGAGATGAAGGAGTTATTGAATGTACTGATAATAAAGTTGAAATTGTTGTTGCGTCAATAGTAGGTATAGCTGGATTAAAACCAACATTAAATTCTATAGAAAATTGTTCAAAATTATGTTTGGCAAATAAGGAATGTTTAGTATCAGCAGGTAGTTTTTTTATGAAAAAAATATCTAAATCAAAATGTAAGTTATTGCCATTAGATTCAGAACATAATGCAATATTTCAATTATGTGATTTTAACAAGTCAAATAACGTTGAATCTATTACTTTAACAGCTTCTGGCGGTCCTTTTAGAAATTATAATTTACAAAAACTAAAAAAAGCAACATTAACTAATGCTTTAAAACACCCTAATTGGAAAATGGGCAGTAAGATTACAATAGATTCCGCAACTCTTATGAATAAAGCTTTTGAAATTATTGAAGCATACTATTTATTTAATTTAAAATTAAGTCAAATTAATGTAGTCGTTCATCCAGAATCCATTATTCACAGTATGGTTAATTTTGCTGATGGTTCTACAACTGCTCTTTTAAGTAGTCATGATATGAGAATACCAATATTTTACGCGTTAAATTGGCCATCAAGAGAATATTATAATATAAAAAAAATTGACTTATTAAAAATAAAAACTTTAACATTTGAGAAAATTAATACCCATCTTATGGATTCCATTAATCTTGCATATTACGTTTTAAAAAAAGGTGGTTCTTATCCATTAATATTTAATACAGCTAACGAGGTAGCTGTCAGTTATTTTCTAAAAGAAAAAATTAATTTTTTAGATATTCTAAAAATTATAAAAAAAATATTATCTAAATCTGAAAATTATAAAATTAATACGGTAAACGATATATATTCTATTGATAAAAAAATAAGAATTTTAACAAAAGAATATATTATGAATAGATAATGGAAATTTTAAGCAATATATCTTTTTATTTTTTTTCTTTTGTAATTGTTGTGTCAATTATTGTTTTTGTTCATGAATTTGGACATTACTATATTGCAATATTGAATAAAGTTAAAGTAGAAACCTTCTCTATTGGTTTTGGGAGGGAAATTTTTGGATGGAATGATAAAAGAGGCACTAGATGGAAAATTAGTCTTCTACCTTTTGGCGGATATGTCAAAATGTTTGGTGAAGACCCATTCTCAAAAGAAAAAATACCTTTATCATTATCAAAATTTTCATTTAGTAATAAAAAAGTTTATCAAAGGTTTTTAATTGTTGCAGCCGGACCACTTGCTAATTTTTTATTTGCAATAATTTGTTATACATTTTTATTTACTTTTATAGGTAAGATAAATGTTCCCCCAATAGTAAGTTCTGTTGAGATAAATAGCCCTGCTGAAATTGCCGATATAAGAAAAGATGATAAAATCTTAAGAATTAACAATAAAATAGTAAATAATTTTTACGATATTAGGAAATATATTTATTTTTCAAAAAATGATTTTATTAATTTCGAAATATTAAGAGATAACAATGTAATTGTTAAAAACATTAAACCAACTTTTGATCAAAAAAATGCTCCTAAAATTGGAATTTATCCTTCTAAGCCGATTATAACAAAATATTCTTTTCATTATTCATTCTATTTAGGCACAAAGGAAACATATGAAATTTGTTCAATCACCCTTAAAGGGCTTCATCATTTAATTATTGGAAAAGGATCTAGGCAAGATATAGGAGGGCCATTAAAAATTGCTGAACTTTCTGGAAAATTATTAGAAGCAGGACTTTTATCTTTTATTAATTTAATAATAATTTTATCTGTAACTATTGGTTTAATTAATTTATTTCCTTTACCGGTTTTAGATGGAGGTCATTTAACATTATATATTATAGAAATTTTATTTGGAAAACCTGTTAATAAAAATATTCAGGAAATAATTTTTAAAATTGGATTTGCTATTATTATTACATTGGCTGTATTTTTAACTTATAATGATATAATTAATTTGTTTAAGTTTTAATATTATTTGATAAAGTTATCAACAGTTTAAATAACTGGATTTAATAATAAAATGTACACAAAATTTAAAACTTTTTTAATAATAATCCTACTTTTCACTTTTTCAAATTATGATATTTCTTTAGCAAACACAGAAAGAAACATTCAAGTCGACAATACAATTGTTAAAAATAATCAAAGAATTGATTTAGAAAACACAGAAAGAAACATTCAAGTCGACAATATAATTGTTAAAAATAATCAAAGAATTGATACAGAAACAATACTTTCATATTTAAATATAAATTCTGGTGATAGAGTTAATTATGAAATTTTAAATAGGAAACTAAAAGAAATGTATAAGTTAGGATTATTTTCAGATATAAAATTCAGAGTTTCAAATAATAATTTAATAGTTCTAATAAAAGAAAATCCAATGATCAATAATATTAATTTTATTGGAAATAACAAAATAAAAGAAGATGCAATAAAAGAGGAAATTAATCTAAAACCTAGGAATGTTTATCAAAAAAAAGAATTACAAGATGCTGTAAATATTATTCGTGATTTGTATAAAAGATCAGGATATTTTGCAGCGAAAATAAAACCAAATATTGCAAATTTATCTCAAAATAGAATTGATATAACAATTAAAATCAATGAAGGCGATAAGACAAAAATTAAAGGTATTAAGTTTATTGGAAATAAAATTTTTTCAGACAAAAGACTTAAAGCTGCAATATCCACAAAAGAGTCAAAATTATGGAGAATATTCTCTGCAGGAGATATTTATGATCCAGATAGAATAAATTATGATAAGGATTTACTTAGAAGATATTATTTACAAGAGGGTTATGCAGACTTTAAAGTAATTTCTGCAGTTGCTGAATTAACAAAGGATAAATCTAGTTTTTTTATTACCTACAGTGTTGAGGAGGGTGAAAAGTATAAATTTGGAAAAGTAATAATTGATAATAAAAATTTTAAAGAATTAAATGATGAAGATATTAAAAATTTAGTAAAAATAATAGACGGTAAAAATTACAATATTAATAAATTAGATGAAGTTATTAAAAATATAAAGGAATATGGAGGAAATCGTGGTTTTGCCTTTCTAGAAGTTAGACCAAACATAAGTAGAAAAAAAGAAACAAAAGAAATTGATATTACAATTACTATAGATAAAGCAAAAAAAATATATGTAAGAAGAATAGATATTAAAGGTAATACTAGAACTAAAGATAAAGTAATAAGAAGAGAAATGAGATTTAATGAAGGGGATGCTTATAGTAAGGAAAAACTAAAAAGATCTGAGCAAAGAATTAGAAATTTAGGTTTTTTTGAAAAAGTAGAATCTAATAATAAGGAAACGAAACAAAGTGATAGAACTGATATTATATTAAGAGTAAATGAAAAACAAACAGGACAATTTAATATCGGTGGAGGTTTTTCTAGCACTAACGGAGCTTTAGCTAATGTTGGAATTCAAGAAAGAAACTTTTTAGGAAAAGGACAAGATTTGAGAGCAAAATTCACGCTTTCCGAAAGAGGTAGTCAATTAGATTTTGGGTTCACAGAACCTTATTTTTATAATAAAGATATAACATTAGGATTAGATATTTTTAAAATTAGTACAACCTATGCAGATGAAAGTTCTTTTGATAATGATACAATAGGAGCTGGTGTTAGATTAGGTTATACAATAACTGATAGAAGTAGACATTCATGGAATTATTCCTATAAAGATGAAACAATCGGAGGTGTTAAATTGCTAGCATCAGATTTTATTAATAATCAAAAAGGAGATTATTCAACTTCAGCAATATCTCATAGATTATCTTATTTTGGTATAAATGATAGATTTAACCCAACTAAAGGAACACAGTGGAGTTTCTCAAATAAATTAGCTGGTTTAGGAGGTACAGTAAGTTTTTTTAAAACTGATGTTAAACATAGTTTTTTTTATTCTATTACTGATGATTATGTTTTATCAACTCATTTCAAAGGAGGTTATATAATTGGATATAATGATGATGATGTAAATCTAAAAGACAGATATTTTTTAGGAGGAGATTCTTTTCCAGGTTTTGAAAACTCAGGAGTTGGTCCACGAGACACAACTTCTCCAAATAAAGATTCTTTGGGTGGTAATTTAATGTATACGGCTAAAACCGAGTTAAGAATTCCAATTCCTGGCATTGCACCACAGTTAGGAATAAATGGCGCATTTTTCGGAATAGCAGGAGCTGTATCAGATATTGATGAAAACGGCGGAGAGAAAATAAAAGATGATTCTACCCCTAGAATTTCTATTGGTTTTGGTATACAATGGAAATCACCTTTTGGTCCTGTGAGGGTTGATATTGCTCAAGCAGTTATGAAAGAAGATTATGATAGAACACAATGGCTTAAATTCAATTTTGGAGCATCATTTTAATTATGAAACACATTAAATATATATTAACTTTTCTACTTTTTATTTTTTTTTTCTCCTCAGCTTATTCTCAAGATAAAATAGCTACTTTAGATATTGTTCAGTTATTAAAAGATTCAAAAGCAGCTCTTAGTATGAAAGATCAATTAACTACTGTTGCAAAAAAATATAGAGAAGAAGAGCAAAAAAAACAAAAAGAAATACAAAAACAAGAAGAGGAACTTCTTAGACAAAAATCAACATTAACTCCAGAGGCTTTTTCGGATAGGAAAAATTCTTTTGAAAAAAAAGTTATTGAGTTTAATAAATATAGTCAAAATAATCGAAAAGCATTGGGTAAAGCAGAAAAAGAAGCAGTTAATCAAATTGAAGAGGAAGTTGAAAAAATTGTAAAAGAAATTATAGAAACTGAAAAAATTACTGCTGTTTTTAGAAAAACTGCAGTAATCTTATCAGATAATTCTATAGATATAACTAAAAAAGTTGTTGATAAATTAAATAAAAATTTAAGCAGCGTTACAATTAAAGTAACACCTTAATTTTATTTATGGCAGATCCGAAATTTTTTTCAAAAAGTAAGAAACTTACTTTAGACAAAATATCAAAATTAACAAAAATATCTTTACCAGAATCTGTTAATAAAAAGAGAGTTTTTGTAGATATTTCAACTTTAGATACCGCTTCTCAAGACAATGTTAGTTTTTTAGATAATAAAAATTATATCAATCAATTTAAAAAATCTAAAGCAGGCGCTTGTTTTTTCAAAAAGGATTTTGAAAATATTGCTCCAAAAAATATGGTTCCACTTATTACTCAAAACCCTTATCACTCATTTGCAATTATTGCTAATGCATTTTATCCGATGAAAGATATTACCGCAGGTACACACCCTAAAGCACATATCGAAAGTAGTGCGAAGTATGATGATACTGTTCAAATAGCTCCTGGTGCAGTTGTATCTAATGATGTAGTTATTGGTTCAAATTGCTTAATTGGAGCAAATACTGTAATTTTATCAGGAGTAGTCATTGGTGATAATACAATAATAGACCCAAATTGCACGATAGCTTATTCAATAATTGGATCAAATGTTAAAATTCATAACGGTGTCAGAATTGGACAAGATGGTTTTGGATTTGCTCAAAATGAGGATGTTAATCTAAAAATGCCTCAACTTGGAAGAGTTTTAATAAAAGATAGTGTAGAAATTGGATCTAATTGTAGTATAGATCGAGGTACTGGCCCTGACACGATAATTGGAGAAGGTACAAAATTAGATAATTTAGTTCAAATAGGGCATAATGCTGTACTAGGAAAAAATTGTATTATAGTTGCCCAATCAGGTATATCAGGAAGTACACAAATTGGTAATAATGTAATAATTGGTGGGCAAGTAGGTATAGCTGGACATTTGAAAATAGGTAATAATGTAAGAATAGCTGCTAAATCAGGAGTAATGAAAAATATAGAAGATGGTATGACTGTTGGAGGTATCCCATCAGTACCTATTAAAGATTGGCATAGACAAACGATCATTTTAAAACAACTTACAAAAAGGAGACAAAAATGATAACAGAAATATTAAATGGTCTTTTATTGGTTGTTAAATGCATCTTTTATTATTTTATTGGCAGTTAGTTTAGATGTTTTCTTTATATAAATTAATTGAAACAATTATAAAAAATAAATGGTAAAAAAAGAGTTAAATTTAAATGATATTAAAAAATTAATACCGCATAGAGAACCAATGCTTTTAGTTGATACAGTAAAAATAATTAAGCCATTTGTTAGTGCACTTGGTATAAAAAAAATAAATAATAACGATCATTATTTTAAAGGTCATTTTCCAAATAAACCTATTATGCCAGGTGTGTTTATTATTGAAGCTCTTGCACAAACAGCATCCGTTTTAGTTATGTATTCTTTAAAAATGAAATCTGAAAATAAATTAGTTTATTTTATGAGTTTAGAGAATGCAAAATTTCGAAAACCTGTTACACCAAATTCCACTCTTTTTTTAAATGTTAAAATAAAACAACATAGAGGATTAGTGTGGAAATTTTCAGGTGAAGCAAAAGTAAATAATATCAAAGTAGCTGACGCCGTTTATTCCGCTATGATTATAAAGTAGCAATTTGTAACAAACAGTTAATTGATTTTCTTTCTTCCTATATTTATTTTTCAAGTGGATGAAAAATAGTATTCATAAAACAGCTATCATAGATAAAAAAACTAAATTAGGAAAAGATATTACTATTGGCCCGTATTCTATAATTGGAGCTAATGTTCAAATTAAAAACCATGTTAAGATTCATTCTCAGGTTAATATTCAAGGACATACTGTTATAAATGAAGGTACCGAAATATTTCCTTTTGCCTCAATAGGCACAATTCCACAGGACCTAAAATACCATGGAGAAAAAACAAAGTTAATTATTGGAAAGAAAAATACAATTCGTGAACATGTTACAATAAATCCAGGTACAAAAGGAGGGGGTTTAATAACAAAAATTGGTAATAATTGTCTTTTAATGGTTGGCTCGCATGTTGCACATGATTGTACTTTGGGAAATAATGTCATTATGGTTAACAACGCAACTCTCGCAGGACATGTAATGATAGAAGATTTTGCAATAATTGGCGGGTTATCTGCTGTACATCAATATGTAAGAATTGGAAAACATGCAATGGTTGGTGGTATGTCAGGAGTAGAAAATGATGTTATACCATACGGTTCTGTTATTGGTAATAGAGCACATTTATCAGGTTTAAATATTGTTGGTCTTAAAAGAAGAGGTTTTAATAGAAAACAAATACATGATTTAAGAACAGCTTTTAGATTAATCTTTTCTATTGAAGGAACTGCTTTTGAAAGATTAAAAGATGCTATAAAAATTTATAAAAAAAATAGAGTTGTCATGGATATTGTTAGATTTATAAAAAATAAATCTTCATCTAGAGCAATATGTCAACCAAAACAAAAATAATAATGTTTGATAATATTGCTATTATTGCAGGTTCTGGAAAATTACCTTTTAAAATAGCTTCCCATTTAAAAAAGCTTAATGCTAAATTTATTATCTTAGCAATTAAAGGTTTTTCAGAGATCAAATTGTATAAAAATTTTAAAGCTTATTCTTTAAGAATGGGGCAGGGGTTAAAGGCTATTAGAATTTTAAAAGAAAACAAAATAAAAAAAATTATATTTTTAGGTGCTTTAGATAGACCAAATTTAGTAGATTTAAAACCAGATTTATGGACTTTATTTAAAGTTTTTAAATTCATTTTTTTTAAAAAAACAGATGATGTTATTTTAAGAAATGTTGCTTCAATATTTGAAAATGAAGGTTTTAAAGTTATTGGACTTTCTTATATAACAAATAATTATTTTTTAAATAAAGGTATTTACGGTACTAACAAAATCCCCAAAAATGATCTTGAAATAATTAATAATTTGGTCAAAAAAACTATTCAATGGACAACTAAAGATCTTGGCCAATCTGTTATTACTTCAAAAAATGAAATCCTTTTAAAAGAGGATAGAAGAGGGACAAATAACTTAATTAAAAGATTAAATAATAATAAATTTAGTAAAATCAGTTATATATTTATTAAAGTTAAGAAAGTAAATCAAGACATAAGAATGGATTTACCAACATTTGGTTTGGATACATTAAAATATTTAGTTAAAACAAATATTAAATATATAGTTCTTAATGCAGATTCTACGATTATTATGGATAAAAAAAAAACTCTCAAATACTTAAAAAAGTATAAAAAAGTACTTTTATCTGTAGATATTGATTACTCCACAAAAAATAATTTTACAATTAACTATGAATAATAGGATTGTTAAAAAAAGAATTAAGGTTTATTTAATTGCTACTGAACCATCAGGAGATGTAATTGGTTCAAATTTGATTAAATCATTAAAAAAAGAAAAAAAAATTAAAGTAAAAATTTATGGTATCGGTGGCACAAAAATGATTAGTTCAGGATTAGTTAAAAGTTTATTTCCAATTAAAAAATTATCAATTTTTGGTATTTTTGAGATTATTCCTAATATTTTTAATATCTTCAATCTACTAAATAAAACTGAAAAAGATTTAATAAAAATAAAACCAAATCTTTTAGTTACAATAGATAGCCCAGATTTTAATTTTAGAATTCTAAAAAGAATTTCGAAAAAAATACCATTTACAAAGAAAATTCATTATGTAGCTCCAACTGTTTGGGCATGGAGAAGTGGAAGAGCAAAATATTTATCTAATTATGTTGATAAACTTCTTACAATTCTACCATTTGAAAATAAATATTTTACCAAACACAATCTAAATACAAAATTTGTTGGGCATCCTATTTATGAAATAGAAAAAAATAAAAAAATTAATAAAAAGAATTTATATATAAAGTATAAAATTAAAAATGGTTCTAAAATTATATCTTTTCTACCGGGAAGTAGATTATCAGAACTTAAAAAAAGTTTACCTGTATTAATAGAAACAATTAATATAATTAGAAATCATTCAAATTTTAAAATACATGTTTTATTTTATATCTTACCTCATTTAAGAAAATACTTTAATAAATATAAATTTAATTTTTCTTATTCTCTAATAAATGAAATTGACAAGTATGATGCTTTTAAAATTAGCAACGCTGCAATCTCTTCATCTGGAACAGTTGCTGTTGAATTAAGTTATTTTAATATTCCTACAATTGTTATTTATAAATTAAATTTTTTATCTTATTTAATTGTAAAAACTTTTGTTAAAATTAAATACGCTAATTTATTAAATATCTTAGAAAATAAATATATAATTCCTGAATTTCTTCAATTTAAATGTCGGCCAGAATTAGTTGCTAAAGAACTATTAAAATTGATAGAAAATAGCTCATATGCAAAAAAACAAATTGATAATACTAAAAAGAGTTTACTTAAATTAAAAAATAATAATAAATTACCTAGCGTTAATGCTGTAAACGAAATAATTAACGGGATTTAAGGCTAGTTTTTATTATTGCAGAAATTGATTTAAGAATTGATTTTTTATTTTCTCTTTTATCTAATTCTATGTATTCTCTTTTTTGATATCCAGTATATAACTGTCTAGGTCTAGATATTTTCCTTGTTGGTTCTTCAATCATTTCTTTCCAATGTGCTACCCATCCAACTGTTCTTGCTACAGAAAATACTGCGGTATACATTGAAAGTGGAAAACCTAGAGCCCAAAGTAAAATACCTGAATAGAAATCAACATTTGGATATAATTTTTTCTTTTTAAAATAACTATCATTTAAAGCAGCATCTTCTAAGTCAAGAGCTATTGCTAAATAGGGATTATTCTTTCTACCTAATTCATTTAAAACATCATGACAAGCTTTTCTCATAACTGACGCTCTTGGATCATAATTTTTATAAACTCTATGACCAAATCCCATTAATTTAAATGGATCATTTGGATCTTTAGCACGTTTGATAAAATCTTTAATTTTTGCGTTTTTTTTTATTTTTATAAGCATCTTCATTACCGCTTCATTTGCACCACCATGTGCTGGTCCCCATAAAGAAGCTATTCCAGCAGATATACAAGCAAAGGGATTTGCTCCAGATGAACCTGCTAATCTTACTGTTGATGTTGAAGCATTTTGTTCATGATCAGCATGCAAAATTAACAATTGATTCATTGCTTTTGTAATTATTGGATTAGAAATGTAATCTTCGCAAGGTGTTGCAAAAGTCATTTTCATAAAGTTTTCAGCATAAGTTAAACTATTGTTTGGATAAATTACAGGTTGTCCCAATGAATATTTATAAGCCCATGCGGCGATTGTTGGCATTTTAGCAATAATTCTATGAGTTGATATTATTCTCTGCCTCGCATTTGAAAAATCTTCACTGTCTCGATAGAAGGCAGATAATGCTCCAACTGTTCCAACCATTACTGCCATTGGATGAGCGTCTCTTCTAAAACCTTGTATAAAAGTTTTCATTTGTTCATGTAACATTGTGTGATATCGGATATTATTTTCGAATTTTTCTTTTTGTTTAATGTTGGGTAGTTCTCCATGTAAAAGTAAATAAGAAACTTCCATAAAATCCGCATGATCTGCAAGCTCTTCTATTGTATATCCTCTATGCAATAAAATTCCATTATCACCATCAATAAAAGTAATTTTTGACTCACAACTTCCAGTAGAAAGATATCCTGGATCAAAAGTAAAATGCCCTGTTTCTTTATATAAATTTCTTACATCAATAACATCTGGGCCAATTGTAGATTCAATTATAGGTAATTGAATTTTTTTATTATTTGATAATTCAATTTGTATTTTTTTATTAACTTTTTTATCCATGTATAAAATTCTCTATTCTTTTTTTTATTTCTAAAAAACCAAGGATTTCCATTATATCATATATTCTTGGACTAACATCTAAACCTGTAATCATTGCCCTTATATATTGGATAATATCTGATAGTTTTAAACCTTTTTCTATAAGAAATTTAGACATTATTTCTTCAATTTTTTGTTTTTTAAAGTCATTTTCTGTATTTCCCAATACAACTAATAAATCTTTAAATATCGTTTTATCAACTTTTTTTATGTATTTTTGGGCTTTTTTTGAAATAGATAATGGGAATTTACTGCAGTAAAATAAAGACATTTCAGCTAATTGGTTAAGATCTCGGGATCGTGATTTAATATCATCTAAACCTAAATTTAATCTTTTTATTGAAATTTCGTCAATTTTAATTTTATATTTTGAAATATAATAAGATTCAAGAAATTTAATTATTTTATCATTATTTAATTCTTTAATGTAGTGACTATTAACACTTATTAATTTTTCATTATCAAATTTTGCTGGTGATTTACCTATTTTTTCCAAACTAAACCATTTTATTGCATTTTCTAATGATATAATTTCATCATCACCGTGACTCCAGCCAAGACGTAACATGTAATTAATTAAAGCATTAGGTAAAATACCTTTTGTTTTGTATTCTTCTACATCAATTGCTCCATGTCTTTTTGACATTTTACTTCCATCTGAACCAAGTATCAGAGGAATGTGTGCTGTTATAGGTTTGTTCCATTGCATTGCTTCATAAATTACATTTTGTCTAAATGTATTTGTTAGATGGTCGTGTCCTCTTATGAGATGAGTAACCTTCATATCATAATCATCAACAACTACTGACAACATATAAGTTGGCGTTCCATCAGATCGCAAAATAATAAAATCATCTATTTCTTCATTTGACACTTTTATTGTACCTTGAATTATATCCTCAATAATAGTTTCTCCTTTAATTGGGGACTTTATTCTAATCACCGGTTTAATATTTTGAGGTGCATCTTTTGGATTTTTTTCTCTCCACATTCTATTATAACGAAAAGGTTTTTTTAAAATTTTAGCTTCTTCTCGCATTTTGTTTAAGTCTTCTTCTGAACAAAAACATTTATAGGCTAATCCTTTTTTTAAAAGTTCTTCAGCAACTTCTTTATGTCTTTTTTGATTTTTTGATTGATATATAATTTGATCATCCCATTGGAGATTAAGCCAAGTTAAACCATCAAGTATTTTATTTATTGATTCTTTTGTAGATCTAACTTTATCAGTATCTTCAATTCTTAATAAAAATTTTCCTTTTATATTTTTTGCAAATAACCAATTAAATAAAGCAGTTCTAGCACTTCCAATATGAAGATTTCCAGTAGGTGAGGGTGCAAATCTTGTAACAATTTTCATAGTTTGGATTTTTTTAAGAAAATCTATTTATACATGAATTATTTGAATTATTTAAGAAATAATTTTAATAGCTTCTGATAATTCCTTTTAATTTTCCTTGAATCTTTATTTCATCAGAATTAAAAGACTGAATTTTATAATTATCATTCGCTGGTATCAAATATATTTTATCTTTATTTTTTTTTAATTTTTTTAAGGTGACTTCATTATCATTAATTAAAGCAACTACAATATCGCCGTTTTCTGCATCATTACAATATTCAATAATAGCTTTATCACCGTCTACTATACCTTTGTTTACCATTGAGTCTCCTTCAACTTTTAGAACATAATTTTTCTTATTTGCAGATATCAAATGTAATGGTATTTGAATATTTTCATCCGAGTTTTCTATTGCTTCTACCGGGTTGCCTGCGGCAATACTACCTAGTAATGGCAGGTTGATAACCAAATCATTATTTTTTTTTGAAACTGAATTATTTACTATATTTATAGCTCTTTTTTTATTATCTTTTTTTTCTATAAACCCTCTTTCAATTAGTCCATTTATAAGCCTTTGTATGCCTGATTTTGATTTTAGACCCATTGCAATTTTCATTTCTTCAAAAGAAGGACTGACATTGGTCTTTTTTATTTTATCTTTTAAGAAGTTATATAATTTACTTTGTTTTTTTGTAAGCATATTTATAATTATAGGAACAAAAGTGGTACATTTCAAGTAAGAATTATCTTTTATAATTACCTGATTTTCCGCCTTTTTTTGACAATAAGCGAATCTTTGTAATTTCTATAGATTTATCTATTGATTTGCACATATCATAAATAGTTAATGCTGTAACGGTAACTGATAGCAAAGCTTCCATTTCAACACCTGTTTTAGAAGAACTATTACACTTTGAAACAACTAGCAATCCTTCCAATTTATTTACTATTTCTATTTCAACTGAATTTAAAGGTATTTGATGACAGAGTGGTATTATATCTGATGTTTTTTTAGCTGCTAATATTCCGGCAGTTTTTGCAACTGAAATGACATCGCCTTTAATTATTTTATCTTTATATATTTTTTCTTTAGTAGCAGTATTTAAATTAATAAAGGCTTCAGCTATTGCTGTTCTTTTAGTTACTTTCTTATTAGCAACATCAATCATTTTTACATTTTTTTTAGTTTGTTTTGACATTTAAAAAATCTTTTAATTTAGAAGGGTTTTTAAGTAATGTTTCACCAATTAAAAAACCTTTAATTCCATAAGACCAAAGATCAATCATATCTTCAACAGTTTTAATGCCACTTTCTGATATAACGTATTTTTTTTTTGGAATTTGTTTTATAAGTTTTTTTGTATTATTAATATTTATTTTTAATGTTTTTAGATTTCTATTATTTATTCCAATAAGATTACTTTTTAAATCTAAAGCTTGATCCAACTCCTTTTCGTTATGAACTTCAAGCAAAACATTTAAACCATATTCAATAGCTGTAGACTCTAATTCTTTAGCATGATTTTTTTCAAGCGCAGCCATTATTAATAAGATACAATCAACACCTGAGTATTTTGATTCAATTATTTGATAGCTGTCTATTATGAAATCCTTTCTAAGTATTGGTAAATTTGTTATTTTTCTAATAGCTTTTAAATGATTTAAAGAACCTTCAAAGTATTTTTCATCAGTTAAAACTGATAAACAGACAGCTCCATTTCTTTGATAATTTTTTGCTATTTTCACTGGACTAAAACTTTTATTAATTTTTCCCTGACTTGGAGATTTTTTTTTTATTTCTGATATTACAGGTATTTTTTTTTCTTTTAATGCTTTGTCAAAAGCTTTTTTAAAGTCATTCACCTTATTTTTTTTAGACGTGTTTTTTATTAAAAAATTAATATTTTTTTTTTTCTTTTCTTTTTCTATAAATATTTTTTTATCTTCACAAATTTTTTGCAGTATGTTTTTCATTTTTATTAAGAATTAGATAATTCAATTAAATCATTAAGTTTTTTTAAAGCTTTACCAGATTTAATAATTTCATCTGCCATCTCAATACCATCTTTTATTCCTTTTACTTTACCATTTATAAATAAAGCAGATCCAGCGTTAAGTAGCACAATATCTTTTTTTGGTCCTAATAATTTACCATTTAAAATTCCTCTTATTATTTCTGCATTTGTTTTACTGTCGCCGCCAATCAGATCTTTACTGCTACATATTTTTAAACCTACGTCAGAAGGATGTAAATAAAAACTACGTTGAATACCTTCTTGATTCTCAACAATGAGATTTCTTCCGGTAACAGTTAGTTCATCATATTTTTCATCACCATGAACAATCCAAGCATGCTCAGTTCCTAATCTTTCTAAAACACGACCCATTTCTTCTGCTAATCCTATATTATAAACTCCTATTATTTGTTTTTTACATTCTACTGGACTTAGCAAAGGTCCTAAAATATTAAAAATTGTTCTTTTACCAATTTTTTTTCTTATATCAGCCACATTTTTTAAAGTTGGATGAAAATTAGGCGCAAATAAAAAACATAAATTTATTTTGTTTAAACACTCAATTATTTTGTTTTTATCTAAATTTATATTAATTCCTAATTCCGAAAGCACATCAGCAGATCCTGTTAAAGAAGATACTGCTTTATTTCCATGTTTTGCAACACGAACACCACTAGCAGCTGTTACAATTGCACAAATTGTTGATATATTAAATGTTTTGGATCCATCTCCGCCTGTACCACATGTATCAAAAGAATTTCTAAAACCTTTTATAATTTTTGCTTTTTTTTTAATACTTTTAACTGCACCAAATATCTCATCTACACTTTCTCCTTTTTTTGATAAAGAAGTTAAAAAATCAATAATCTTACTTTCTTCAATTTTTTGTGATAAAATTTGATCAAAAGCATTCTCTGAATCTTCAGTTTTTAAATCAGATAAATTTTTTATAGATTTTATATAATCATCAAAAGTTTTCATTTATTTTTAGACAGTTCTAAAAAATTTTTAATTAAATCGTGACCGTGTTGGGATGCGATTGATTCAGGATGAAATTGAACTCCGTAAATAGAAAGTTTTTTATGTTTTATACCCATGATCATTCCATTTTTTTTTAATTCAGCGGTAACCTTTAAACAGTTTGGCAAACTTTTTCTTTCAATGCTTAAAGAATGATACCTTGTTGCTTTAAATGGGTTAGTAAGATTTTTAAAAATATCTGATTTATAATGATAAATATTGCTAACTTTTCCATGCATTGGTTTGTTCTTAATAATTTTTCCACCAAATGCTTGCCCAATTGCTTGATGGCCTAAACAAACACCGAGAGTAGGTATATTTTTTTTTGATGCTTTTTTTATTAAGTCCAAACATATTCCTGCTTCATTTGGTGTACAAGGACCAGGCGATAACACAATTCCTTTATATTTTTTTTTTAATATTGCTTCTGGAGTTATTTTATCATTTCTATATACTTCAATTTTAGCACCTAGTTCTAAGAAATAATGATAAAGGTTATAAGTAAAACTATCGTAATTATCTATGAGTAAATACATACTAAGTTTTTAAAAGTTTATAGCATCATCAGATGCATTTAAAACAGCTTTTGCTTTATTGATAATTTCATCGTATTCATTTAGTTTATTGCTATCTGCTACTATTCCGCCACCACTTTGAACATATAGCATTTTATTTTTTATTAGCCCAGTTCTAAGAGTTATACATGTATCCAGTGAACCATCATGTGCAAAATATCCAACTCCGCCAGCATAAAAACTCCTAGAAGTATTTTCAACTTCATTAATGATTTCCATTGCTCGAATTTTCGGAGCCCCAGTAACTGTTCCAGCAGGAAAACCAGCAGCAAGAACATCGAGTGGATGATATTTTTTGTTAAGTTTTCCTATAACATTAGAAACTATATGCATAACGTGAGAATAATTTTCTATTATCATTTTTTCAGTAACCTTCACAGAGTTTTTTACTGAAACTCTTCCTACATCATTTCTACCAAGATCAAGTAACATTAAATGCTCAGCAATTTCTTTTGGATCAGATAAAAGGTCTTTAGCTAGTTTTTTATCTTCCAGTTCATTTTTTCCTCTTTTCCTAGTTCCAGCTATTGGTCTTATAGTTATATTATCTTCTTTAAGTCTTACTAATATTTCAGGACTTGAACCAACTAATGAGAAATTTTGAAAATTTAATATAAATAAAAAAGGTGAGGGATTAAGTTTTCTTAAAGATCTATATAATGAAAAAGGTTTTTGTGTGAATTTTTTTTTGAATCTTAATGACGGAACAACTTGTATAACATCACCTTCGTTAATATATTTTTTTATAAAACTCACAACATTGTAATATTGCTTCCTGGTCATACTGCAAGAAATTTTTTCTTTTTTTGAAATTTTTTTGACTATTGATTTTTTTATTTTTAAAGGCTTCGTTAAATTATTTATTATATCTATAATTCTTTTTTTACTTTCTTTATATAATTTATTAATTAAATCTTTATTTATTTTAGTTTTTGTTTTTGTAATTGTATTAACAATACATATAGTATTTCTTAAATTATCAAAAACTGCTACTAAAGAAGTTCTCATAAATAAGGCATAGGGAATATTTAAATCATCTTTTTTTTGATTTGGTAGATTTTCATAAAATCTAATAAAATCATAACCCATATAACCCACATAAGATGAAACCATAGATGGAAGATTTCCAAAGGTACATGTTTTTAACGAATTAATTTCTTTTTTTAAATTATTTAAAGTATTTTTATTTAATTCAGTACATTTCAGCAATTTATCTGATTCAATACCAATAATTGAATATCTTCCTCTCCTTGATCCCCCTTCAACAGATTCTAGTAAAAAATTATTATTTTTTTTTTTTACTAATTTCAAATATGCAGTAATAGGTGTTTCTAAATCAGCTGAAATTTCTGTCCATAAACAAAATCTGTTATATTTTTTTGATTTAAATTTTTTTGAAAAAACTTTTATATTTGGTGTAATTTCCAATTTTTTTAATATTGCAGTCTATCTATAAATTCATTCAGTAAGTTTTTATTTACACTTATAGGAAATTTATTCTCTAATATTTTTGTAATTTGTTGGAGATTATCAATTCCATATATTTTATTTACACTCTTTTTAACAACATTAAATCTTTCATTATTAAATTTAACTTCGCTATCAGATATAACTTTTACTACATAATAGTTATCACTTGTTTCATTCTCATGAATTGTATTTTTTTTTGATTCAAAAATTTTATTTGTAAATTCAAATGAAAATCCTTGGTTAATTACATCTTCCCTATTCAATTTTTTTGTAATTCTACTATTCATCTTTAATAAATCGCTAATTTCTATAAAACCTACTCCTTCCTGTATTTTTTTATTGAATTTTTTTATTATATTATTTATTTTTTTATTAATTCTTTCTTCTTTAACATCTTTTATTAGATCATTATATGCTTCTTCAAATGTTTTCAATTGCTCATTGACAATTTCATCCACTCTAACAATAAAAAAACCATCTTCAATTTCTTCTATAAATAAATCAGAATTTAATTCTTCTTCGAATACTTCTTGATAAAAATTATTAATTTTAATCTCATTAGGTAAATCTGAATTAAAAAATGATTTTTTTTCTAAAAGTTTTACATTTATTAAATCTAAATTTAATTTATTTGAAATTTCTTCTAAATTAGCTCCATTTGTTAATTCATCTTCAACTTCATTTAATACAATATCAAGTTCATCGTAGGATTTAGTTAAAGCTATATCTTCTTTAATGGTATTTTTAACTTCACTTAGTTTTTTTGATTTGCTTTTTATTATTTCTGTAACTTTTAATATATGCCAACCTATATCTGTTTTGATTAATTTACTAAATTCGTTTTCTTTTAATTTAAAAACTTGATCAGCGAATTCATCAAAAAGTTGTTCTTTTTCTACCAAGCCTAAAGCAATATAACTAATATTTTTTTCTTTTTCCTTTTCCGCTATTTCTTTAAATTTATTTTCTTTATTAATAGAATTTAATATTTTTTTTCCTATTTCTTCATTATCAAAGAAAAGTTGTTCTACTTTTCTTTTTTCAGGAATTAAAAAATCTTGCTTTTGATTATTATAAGAATCTATAATTTCATCTTCATTTACTTCAACTTTTTTTTTTAAATAATTTAAATTAACAAAAATGTAACTAAAAGATCTTCTTTCATCAAATACATATTTTTTTTTATTTTTGTTAAAATATTTTAACATTGATTCTTTATTAGGAATTTTTATTACCGTTCTTTGGTAATTTTTATCAATACTTGCAATTTGAAAAGACTTTTTTTCCTCTAATTTATTGTAAATTTTATTTGTTAAATTTTGAGGATAATAAATTTTTTTTTCAAAATAATTAGCAATTATTTCTATTAGAATTTGATTTTTAAGATATTCTAAATAATTTTCCTCAGAACTAAAATTTCTACTTATAAAATTAGTATAAATATTTTTATCAAATTTGTTATTTTTTAATTTATTTTGAAATAGTTCGTTTTCATAAATTTTTTTTCTTAAAATTTTTTCTGAGATATTAAGATTCATTAAATTAGCTGCATTTAAAATAAGATATCTGTCTTTTAGATTACTTAATGTTTCATTGACAACATTTTCTAATTCTATTTTGTTTAATTTTTTATTTTTTTTTAAATAATTAACATTAGATTCAAATTCTCTTAAAAAAGTATCACGTGATATTTTATATTTTCCAATTTTTAAAATATAGCTGCTACCGCCTCGAAAAATATCTCCTACACCCCAAAAAGCAAAACTTATAAATATAAAAAAAAGGATGATTCCTAAAAACCAACCTTTCATATATTTTTTTATATATTGAAGCATTTATTTAATATAAGATATTAAATAATATCAAACAAACAATGAATAAAGGTAAATTAATTGTTGCAAATTGGAAAATGAATTTCCTTTACAAGAATGCTTTTAATTTTTGTAAGAAAATTTTATTAAAAAAAAAGTTAATAAAAAATAAGTTTGTTATTTGTCCTCCTACTACATTGATTTTACAATTATCATCAAAATTCAAAGGAATTACTTTTGGTGCGCAAGATTGTCATTATGAAAAGCTTGGTGCGTATACTGGAGATATAAGTGCTTTAATGTTAAAAGATATTAATTGTAAACATGTTATTATTGGACATTCTGAGAGAAGAAAATATTATTTTGAAGATCATATTATTTTAAAAAGAAAAATAGAAAGTGTTATAAACGCAGGTCTTATTCCAATTTATTGTATTGGTGAGGATATTAATATTAAAAGAAAAGATAAAACAAAAAATCATTTATTAAGTCAATTATTAAATACATTGCCGAAAAAAAATAAAAACAAAATTATAATTGCTTATGAACCTATCTGGTCAATTGGGACCGGAAATACTCCAACTGTAAACGAAATAGAAGATGTTAATTTATATATTAAAAAAATTATAACAAAAATTAACTTATCATATGAAAAAACTAGCATATTGTATGGCGGCTCTGTAAATAAACACAATTCATTAGTTTTTTTAGACAATAAAAATATAGACGGTTTATTAATCGGAGGTGCGAGTTTGAACTTAAATACTTTTTCTTCAATTTTAACTTATAAATAATATGTTTGATTTTTATGTAAAAGTTTATATATAATCCTAAGTTGACATATGGCATCAATATTATTAACAATCCATATCATAGTAGCGATAAGCTTAGTCATATCTGTCTTACTTCAAAGAAGTGAAGGTGGGTTAGGGGGGCTTGGTGGAGGGATGTCCAATATAATGTCTTCACAATCTGGTAATAGTTTTATTACAAAACTAACTCTTTTTTTGGCAACTGGATTTATTATTACAAGTTTATCATTAGCAATAGTATCTGGTAATTCAAATAAAAATTCTATTATTGAAAATGATATAATAAAAAATATTAAGGAGAAAGATGTACCAACAGTTCCATTGGCTGAATAATTTTTTTTTATTACATATTTTAAATTTTTATAAAGAGGCACTTTTGCCTCTTTTTTTTTTATATAAATGACTAAATTTATTTTTATAACAGGTGGTGTTACTTCTTCGTTAGGTAAGGGGTTAGCATCTGCATCTCTTGCAGCTCTTTTGCAATCAAGAAATTTAAAGGTTCATCTAAAAAAATTAGATCCTTATCTTAATATAGATCCTGGCACTATGAGTCCTTATCAACATGGCGAAGTATTTGTGACGGATGATGGCGCTGAAACTGATTTGGATTTAGGCCATTATGAAAGATTTACAGGGATTCCTACTAGAAGGAATGACAACGTAACATCTGGAAAAATATATTCAAATGTTTTATTGAAGGAAAGAAAAGGGGATTATTTGGGCGCTACTGTTCAGATTATCCCTCATGTTACAAATGAAATAAAAGAATTTATATTAGATAATACAAAGAACGATGATGTCGTTTTGTGTGAAATAGGAGGAACAGTTGGAGATATTGAAGGTCTTCCTTTTTTAGAGGCTATAAGACAATTAAGAAATGATTTAGGAAAAGAAAATACCTTGTTTATTCATTTAACACTTGTACCTTATCTAGAAAGTTCAAGAGAATTTAAAACAAAACCAACTCAACATTCTGTTAAAGAATTGTTAGGACTGGGAATTCAACCGGATATTTTATTATGTAGATGCGAGAGATCTTTACCTGAAGATTCTAAAAAAAAAATATCTCTATTTTGTAATGTAAATAATAATTCAGTAATTCCAGCTGTAAATGTAAGTAATATTTATGAAGTTCCACGTAATTTACATAAACATGGTTTAGATAAAGAAGTTTGTAATTTTTTTAATTTAAAAACTAAAAAACCTGATTTGAAAAAATGGGAGTTAATAGAAAAAAGAATTTCAAATCCAGAAGGCAATGTTACAATTGGATTAGTAGGTAAATACAATACATTGGAGGATTCTTATAAATCTTTAATTGAAGCGCTTATTCACGGTTCACTCTCTAATAATGTTAAATTAAAAGTTGAGTGGCTGGATTCTGAAATTTTTGAGAAAAATAAAAAAATAGATACTTTAAATAGGATTAACGGTATTTTAATTCCAGGTGGTTTTGGTATAAGAGGAACGCAGGGTAAAATTAATGCTGCTAATTACGCAAGACTTAATAATATTCCTTATTTTGGTATATGTTTAGGAATGCAAATTGCGGTTATAGAAGTTGCAAGAAATTTACTTGGTTTAAAGAATGCAAATTCAACAGAATTTGCAAAGACAAAAAACCCTGTTATTGGAATAATGACTGAATGGATTAAAAAAAGTAAAATTGTAAAGAGGGATACAAATGATCGTATGGGAGGAACTATGCGTTTAGGAGCATACGATTGTGTGTTAAAAAAGAAATCAAAAATATTTGAAATTTATAAAAAGAATAAGATAAGTGAAAGACACAGACATAGATACGAAGTAAACCTTAATTACTTAAAAAGATTAGAAAAATGTGGTTTAAAGTTTTCAGGATTATCCCCTGACGGAAACTTACCCGAAATTCTTGAATTAGAAAACCATCCATGGTTTATTGGAGTACAATTTCATCCAGAATTAAAATCTAAACCTTTTGATCCTCATCCTTTATTTGTATCTTTTATTAAAGCTGCAGTTAAAAGATCTAGATTAATTTAAAAATGAAAAATATTGCTGTTAAAATTGAAAAAAATAATATCGGCAATCATTTGCCTTTGACTTTAATTTCAGGCCCGTGTGTAGTTGAAAGTAAACAGCACGCAATAGATGTTGCTGGTAAAATTGATGAGATTTGTTCTTTGCTAGGTATAAATTTCATATACAAATCCTCTTTTGATAAAGCTAATAGATCTAGTATAAAAAGTTCACGGGGAATTGGTTTAAAAAAGTCGTTAAGTATTTTTTCTGAAATAAAAAAGAAAATTAAATGTTCAGTGACAACTGATGTGCACGAGCCTGATCAGTGCAGCAAAGTTTCAAAAGTCGTTGACTTACTTCAGATACCAGCTTTTTTATGCAGACAAACGGATCTTTTAGTTGCAGCAGCCAAAACAAAAAAACCAGTAAATGTTAAAAAGGGACAGTTTTTATCTCCATCTGAAATAACAAACGTAATAAATAAAATTAAAAATAATAATAAAATACTATTAACTGAAAGAGGTTATAGTTTTGGCTATAACAATTTAATATCTGATATGAGATCATTAGCTATTATGAAAAAAACTGGACTACCAGTTATATTCGACGCAACCCATTCAGTTCAGCAACCTGGTGGTTTGCTAAAAAGTAGTGGAGGACAACGTGAATTTGTTTCTGTTCTTTCTAAAGCAGCAGTTTCTGTTGGTATAGCAGGAATACTCATTGAAACACATAATAATCCGGATAAAGCACCGAGTGATGGACCTTGCATGCTACCATTAAAAGATCTTCAGGTTTTATTAGAAAAATTAATAGAACTGGATTTTGTTACAAAAAATAATTAAAAAAAATTACTATGACAAAAATAGCTAGAGTAATAGGTAGAGAAATTATAGACAGCAGAGGTTATCCAACTGTTGAAGCAGAAGTTCATCTTGATGATGGTTCTTTTGGTCGAGCATCTGTTCCTTCAGGCGCATCAACTGGAAAATTTGAAGCACATGAATTAAGAGATAACGATACAAAAAGATTTTTAGGAAAAGGTGTACTAAAGGCAGTAAAAAATATAAATGATTTAATATCAAATCATTTAACAGGGCTTGATGCGGATGACCAAAAACATATTGATAAGGCATTAATTACATTAGATGGAACTAAGAATAAAGAACGTTTGGGGGCTAATGCAATTTTGGCTACTAGTATAGCTAATTGCAAAGTAGCAAAATATTTACTTCCGAAAGAATCAATGCCGTGTCCATTAGTTAATATTTTAAATGGAGGCGTTCATGCTGATAATGGTTTAGATATACAAGAATTTATGATTGTTCCTACAAACGCTGATACATTTAAACATGCAGTTCAAATATCTTCTGAAATTTTTCACACATTAAAAAAAATACTTTCAGATAATTCTTTATCAACAAATTTGGGCGATGAAGGCGGTTTTGCTCCTCAGATAAAAAATCATAATGAAGCACTTGATTATTTAACAAAATCTATAGAAAAAGCAGGTTATAAAGCTGGTGATGATGTTTATATTGCCTTAGATGCGGCGTCATCTGAGTTTTATAAAAATAATAAATATGTATTAACTGAAGAAAATAAGAAATTTAGTTCTGACGAATTAATAAAATATTATGAACAAATGATTTCTTCTTACCCAATAATTTCGATTGAAGACCCAATGTCAGAAGATGATATGGATGGATGGAAAAATATAACAAAAATTTTAGGTAACAAAATACAGTTAGTAGGAGATGACTTATTTGTAACCAATGTAAAAAGATTATCTGAAGGAATAAAAAAAAACATTGCAAATTCTATATTAATTAAATTAAATCAGATAGGAACTGTCACTGAAACTTTGAATGCTATAGGTTTAGCAAAAAAAAACAATTATAGCACGATAATTTCTCACAGATCAGGTGAAACTGAAGATAGTTTTATTGCTAATTTGGCAGTAAGTTCTGGAGCTAACCAAATAAAAACTGGTTCCATGGCCAGGTCAGAAAGATTGGCAAAATATAATGAATTAATTAGAATTGAAGAACCAAAAGATCATGGAGGTGGAGATGCTTATAGTAAATTTTCTTATATAGGCAAGAATGCTTTTAAATTTTTAAAATGAAAAATTATTTAATTGGTCTTTTTATAATATTAATAATCGTAATCATTTATTCAATGAATTTTAGAGAAAGTTCAGTCTTTACCTATTTTAAATTAAGGAAAGATGTAAAAGAAAATAAAGAAGTTTTGGATACTTACAAAAAACAAAGTAGTGAGATACAGAAAAATATTAAAAAACTTAAATCCAATGATATTGAGTACCTTGACGAACTAGCAAGAGACAAACATGATATGTCAAAACCTGATGAAATAATAATCTTTAATAAAAAATAAATTGATTTCTTTTAAAAAGAATAAAAATCTCTCTCATCCAGTAAAAAAAATTTATAATTTAGTAGCAGATGTAAAAAAATATCCTGATTTTTTACCTTGGTGTAAAAATATAATAATAAAAAAAAAGACTAAGAAATATATTCTTACAGAAGTAAAGGTTGGTTTCCAAAATATAAACGAGATTTATGTTTGCAAGGTTTTACTATATCCTCAAAAAAGAATAGCAGTAAATTATATAAGTGGACCTTTTGAATATCTTGAAATAGACTGGAAATTTAGAAAAATTTCAAAAAACAAAACAGCTGTGAATTTTTTCTGTAATTTTAAATTCAAATCAATTTTTTTAAGATTATGCACAAGTTTTTTTTTAGAAAATGCACTTGAAAAGATGGTCGATGCTTTTGAAAAAAAATTAAATAACTGAGAATATTAAATCGATAGATTTTTCTACAGAATTTAATCTAATCTTTTTTCTATCTCCTTTGAAATTAAACTCATTTATGTTAGTTCCTTTTTTACTTTTTATTCCAATATAAACTAAACCAATCTTTTTATCTTTTGTTTGACCTGTGGGACCTGCAATTCCTGTTATAGATACAGCAATATTTATTTTGTTTTTTTTCCAAACACCATTTACCATTTCTTTTGCAATTTCCTGACTTACTGCGCCATATTTTTTTAATGTTTTACTTTTAACACCAAGCATTCTTTCTTTTGATAAATTAGAATAAGCAACAAATCCACTTATAAAAATCTTTGATGAATTAGGAAAAGAAGTTATTAAGGAAGATAACAATCCTCCTGTGCAAGACTCAGCAAATGATAATTTGATTTTCTTTTTTAAACATTTCTTTATTAGTAGACTTGCCTTTTTTTGAATTTTAACAGGATACATTCTTATAAGATAATGCTTATTAAATAAATTGAAATTAAAGAATAAAATGCAGCAATTATATCGTCAAAAATAACCCCAAAGGCGTTTTGATATTTTTTTTCAATGAAATTAATAGGAAACGGTTTGTAAATATCAAAAAATCTAAAAAGAACAAAACCTAAAATATAAATTTGCCATAATAAAGGAAGGAAAACTAAAACTAAAGACTGACCAATGAACTCATCTATTACTATTTCTTTTGGATCTGACTTCTTATTTGCATCCTTTTCAATTACAATATATCCAAGCAAAGTAATAAAAAAAATACACGTTAATGTTATTTGAAATCCAAAATATTTTTGAATTAACCATATAATTACAACAGTCAAAAAAGATGTTAATGTTCCTGGAAAAGGGGAGATGTAGCCTAAACCGAAGCATGTTGAGATTGATTTATAAAAATTTGATTTCATTTTTAAATTATATTTACCAGAGCAAAAGCCCCTAATCCTTCTTTATTTCCCAAAGGTCCCATTTTTTCAGTAGTAGTAGCCTTTATATTTATTTGATTTAAATCTAAATTTAATAATTTAGAGATGTTTACTTTCATTTTCTTTTGATATTTTGAAAATTTTGGCTCCTCACCAATAAATGTTAAATCTATGTTTTTGATATCTCTATTAATCTTTTTTTTCATTAGCTCATATGTATATTTTAATATTTTAGCAGAATTTAAATTTTTATTTTTTTTACTAGTATCTGGAAAGTGTATACCAATATCACCTTCAGAGATTGCTCCTAAAATTCCATCTGAAATCGCATGATAACCAAGATCACCATCAGAGTGTGCGATTAAAGTTTTGTGAAAAGGAATTTTTACACCACATAAAATTAATTTTCCTTTTTTATTATTAAATCTATGAAAATCTATTCCCAATCCAATAAAATTTGATTTATTTTTTGAATAATATAATTTCTCCGCTAGTTTTAGATCACTTTTATCTGTAATTTTAATATTTTCATTATTGCCATATATATATGTAATGATTTTACCGGTATCATCAAACAATGATGAATCATCTGTAAAGTTTTCACCATTAGCATTAATATGTTTTTTTAATAATTCTTTAAATTTAAAACCTTGAGGTGTTTGTAAAGCAAAAATTTTGTCTCTATTTAGATGGGTGATTTTATTATTCTCAACTTTTTTTATAGTGTCTTGAATTTTTATTCTTGGTATAACTGCCTTAAATTTTCTTAATTTCTTTAATATTTCTGAAATTAATTTTGTATTAGTAAACGGCCTGTTTGCATCATGAATTAATACATTTGTTGGCTTAAACCTTTTTATATATTTAAGACCATAAAATACTGATTTTTGTCGAGAATCACCACCATAAGTATACGAAATTTTCTTATCCTGAATAATTTTATTAAAGAATTTCTTATGTTTTTTGTTTAAAACTAACAAAATATGGTCTATTTCGTTATTTTTCAGAAATATTTTGATGGTATGATTTAATATAATGTCTTCAAAAAATTCTATATATTGCTTAGGGGATTTTGATTTAAGTCTTTTACTTTGCCCACATGCAAGAATAATTACTATATTTCCTTTGTAATTATACTTTTTTATTGCCTTTTTTTTAATCATCTAGTTAAATTGCCTATATATTAAACATTTTATATTGGATACATTAGTAAAAAAAACAGAATTAAACTCTGAGTTTATTCTAAATTCGCTGCAGAGCCCAATAATAGTTATAAATTCCATAAAAAAAACGATTATTTATTGCAATAATTCTACAGAAATTTTTTTAGAAATGAGTGGAAAGAATATAGTTGGAAAAAAGATAAACAGCTTATTTAAAGATGATAGTTATTTTATAAGTTTAATTGAAAAATCTATTAAAAGTAATCGTAGCATAAATGAATTTAATGTTTCAATACATACGCCTAAAAAAAAAAATAATGTTTCTATATCAATTTCAAAAATAGAAAATGATAATAATTTATTTTCTATTATTTTGAATGATCTATCCAAAAATTTTGAGTTTTCTAAACGATTCAATTTTGAAAAATCAGCACAGTCTGTATCATCATTAGTTGCAATGCTATCTCATGAAATAAAAAATCCTTTATCTGGTATCAAGGGAGCTGCACAGATAATTCAAAAAAGAGTTAATTTTAAAGGTAAAGATTTAAATTTGATAAAGCTTATAAATAATGAAACTGAAAGAATTAAAAAGTTATTAAATTCTTTAGAAAACTTTACTGATGATAGGCCGACGAAAAAAAAGAGTATAAATCTTAACCAAGTAATACGAAATTCGAAAGAGTCTGTTGAAGCAATTTTTAACAAAAAGGAAATAAATTTTGTAGAAAGTTATGATCCTTCTTTACCAAATATTAATGGAAATGAAAATCAATTAACTCAGTCATTTGTTAATCTATTAAAAAATGGAGTAGAAGCAATTAACGAAATTAATGGAATTATAAAAATTTCAACTAGATACCAGCATGGAAATTTACCTATAAAAGTTTTTATTGAAGACAATGGCATTGGTATTCCGGATGAATTAAAAGAAAATATTTTTGATCCTTTTGTAACTAATAAAATTAATGGAAAAGGACTTGGGCTTTCCATATGTGCAAAAATAATACAAAATCATTCAGGAACTATTGAGTTTGATACTATAAACAATAGGACAATATTTACAGTAATGTTTGATAAAATAAACAAATAAAAAATATATAGAATTGTGAATAAAAAAAAATTAATTTTAATTGCTGAAGATGATGTTTCAATAAGAACTGTTTTATCAACAGAACTTGAAAATAAATATGAACTTAAATTAACAGATAATTGTGCTCAATTGTGGAATTGGGTATCTGGTGGTCTAGGTGATTTGATAATTTTAGATGTAGTGATGCCAGATGAAAATGGCCTTGATTTAATACCAAAAATAAAAGAGATCAGATCAGATATTAAAATAATAGTTATAAGTGCTCAAAATACAATTTTAACTGCTATGCAAGCTGTTGAAAAGGGAGCTTATGAGTATCTTGCAAAACCCTTTGATATAACCGAACTTAATAAAATTATAGATGTAGCTTTTACAGATAATGACAAGTCTTCAAACACATATAATAAGTTAAAGGAAAAAAAAATTGAAAATGATGATATTCCAATAATAGGATCATCTCCTTTAATGCAAAAAGTTTTTAAATCTGTAGCTAAATTAGTTAATACAGATTTAACAGTTATGATCTTTGGAGAGTCAGGTACTGGAAAAGAACTTGTTGCAAAAGTTTTACATGAACATGGAAAAAGAAAAAATGGACCATTTATAGCAATTAATATGGCAGCAATTCCAAAAGAATTGATAGAAAGTGAATTATTTGGTCATGAAAAAGGTTCTTTTACTGGAGCTTTTACAAGAAAATTTGGGAAGTTTGAGGAAGCAGAAGGAGGGACTCTTTTCCTTGATGAAATAGGAGATATGCCATATGAAGCACAAACAAGACTTTTAAGAGTAATTCAAGAAGGCGAATTTAATAGAGTTGGTGGACATGAAAAAATTAAAACAAATGTTAGAATAATAACCGCAACTCACAGAAATTTAGATGAGCTTGTTCAAAGTGGAAAATTTAGGGAGGACTTATTTTATAGATTAAATGTTTTCCCTATAAATATACCTCCTTTAAGATTAAGGTTTTCTGATTTAAATGAGTTAGTTCATTACTTTTTAAATAAAATTTTTAAAGAAGGTTTTGATAAAAAAAGTATATCTGAAGAAGCTATAAATGAATTAAAAAAATACAAATGGCCTGGAAATATTAGAGAATTAGAAAATTTTATTAGAAGACTGGTTGTGTTAATACCTTCTAACAAAATAACAAATAATGATATTGTTAAAAATTTATCTAAAACTAATACATTGATTTCAGAATCAAATTCAAATAATAGTTCAGAAAAAATGAGTCTTAGTTTATCAGTAGAAGAACATTTAAAAAAATTTTTCAAATTCCATAAAGGAAAACTTCCCTCATCAGGTCTTTATTCAAGAGTTATTAATGAAGTTGAAAGACCTTTAATTTCGATTTGCTTAACTGCTACGAAAGGAAATCAAATTAAAGCATCTAAGTTACTAGGGTTAAATAGAAATACATTAAGAAAGAAAATTAAAGAATTAAAAATTAAAGTTCTTTAAAAAATAATAAAAAAAATAATTCTTTATGGAAAAAAATTTAAAAAAAAATTATTTCTTATTTTTGACTAAAAAATATTCTTTTTCTCCTTTTTTTTCGAATTTAATTATAACAATATTTTCTTGGCTTAACAAACCATCAACAAATAGAAAAATAACTATATTTTTAATAATTTTATCTTTTCTCGCATCAGTTATAACGTATTTAGTATTTTCAAATTCCTTACCTTACATTAAAACAACTCCGCCAATAGCAATTACTACATTAACAATTGATGTAATTTTGCTATTTGCACTTTGTTTTAAAGTAATAAGAAAGATTGTTCAGACATGGATAGAAAGAAAAAAAGGTACTGTAGGTGCAAAAATTTCAACCAAATTTATGCTAACTTTTGCTTTGTTGGTATTAATACCTACAATTACTCTCGCTACTTTTTCTTCACTTTTTTTTAATATAGGAATGAAGGGTTGGTTTAATGATAAAATATTACGTATGGCAGAACAATCAAATATAGTTGCAGAAGCTTATCTTAAAGAATATCGAGAAAATATTAGAAAGGATGCTTTAGCAATGTCAAAAGAAATAGATGAAAATTTCAATACTATTTTTTTAGATCTAAATAAATTAAACATGTATGTATATTCGCAAATAGATTTAAGAGAGCTAACAGAAGCTTTTATTTTTAAAAAAAGCGGGATTGTATTAGCAAAGGCAGGGTTTACAATTAGCACTACTCCAGATTTAATCACAGAATATGAATTAATTGAAGCTGAAAATGGGAAAGTTATTTTAACTAGCAAAAGAAAAGATAGGGTAAGAGCTTTAGTCAAACTAAAAGAAATACAAAATACTTATTTATCGATAGGACGATTTATAGATCCTCAAATAATTGGACAAATTCAAAATATTAAAGATGCATCTATGAGTTATAAAAAAGTATTTGAAGAAAGAAAAAAAATAGAAGCTAATTTTTATATGGTTTTCATTCTAATTTCTTTATTAATTTTATTAATATCAATTTTAATAGGATTATTATTTGCTGATACATTAATTAAACCAATAACTGATTTAATAAAAACATCTAACAAAATTAAATCTGGGAACTTATCTGTCAAAGTTCCGCAAATTTCTACTAAGGATGAAATGAGTTTATTGATCAAAACATTTAATGAAATGACACAAAAACTTAAATCTCAAAGGATCGAACTTAAAAAAAGGGAAAGGAATGCTGCTTGGTCTGATATTGCAAGAAGAATTGCACACGAAATAAAAAATCCTTTAACACCAATTCAATTATCAGCTGAATACCTTAAATCAAAATCTAAAAGTAAAGAAGACAAAAGTTACGCTGATACAATCATTAAAAAAGTTTCATCAATTGAAGATATGGTTGATGAATTTTCAATGTTTGCTAAATTACCTGCGGCGAAATTTGGAACTATTAAACTAAATAAACTATGTTCTGATTTAATCTTATTTCATAAAAAAAGTAATAAAAACATAAAATTTTCATCTACTAATTTAAATAAAGTTTTGTTTATTAAAATTGATGAAATTCAAATATCAATGGCAATTTCAAACTTAATTCAAAATTCATTAGAATCAATAAATGAAAATCAATCTAAAAATAAAAGATTTAATGGTAAAATCAATTTAAGTATTTATCTTAAAAAGGGTAAAGTGTGTATTAAAATCGATGATAATGGAGGGGGCTTGCCTAAAAATTTTCCAAAAAATAAAATTTTGGAACCTTATATAACAACTAAAAAAAAAGGATCCGGTCTTGGTCTTGCAATAGTTTTAAAAATAATACAA
>ENA-ORDI01000244-ORDI01000244.1-marine-metagenome-genome-assembly--contig:-NODE-244-length-39348-cov-8.120369_pt1 | contig 39348 bp, 41 predicted proteins | sample MGYA00248628_ERZ508525 | MGnify/ENA primary metagenome ERZ508525 (study PRJEB26195, sample SAMN05422138) | marine metagenome | isolation source: East of Porto Seguro, South Atlantic Ocean | place... | reverse complement strand
ATCTCATCGTCGCTATCGCTGCATCCCTTAAATCCATTCTCATAATCCCAAGAGATCTCCACCTCCTGAGGTTCTGACATCGCAGCGAGTCGGTCTGAGATTTTAGCAATCTCCGAGAGCCTTTCCTTCAACGGTGGCGAACGGTTGATCAATGTGTCTATGAAGGCATTTGTTCGCTCGTCGCGAAAAAACAAGTCCAGGAACACCCCGCGAACTATCACATGCCGCTCATTGTCCCCTTGTGAGTTGCCCCTCAGGTTATCGCGTTCAGGTAGGGTCTCTATTCTCCAATCATCGACACTTTGGGCAAGTACATCGATCAACTCATCCAAAGTATCCGAAGAATGTTCAGGTACACTTGGTTCCAAAATTTCGTAACACACTTCCTCATTCACCTCACGTTCAGTCGGTCCCCGGGGCTGAGCTTCCTGTGGGCGGCGATGGCCCGCTCTCCAGCGTTAGCCTTGGCATACCGGGTTACCATGGCGTAGTTCTCCCAGCCTCCAAGTTCTTTCAGGTCGCCCTCCTGTCCACCGGATGCCAGATATTCCATGGCGAAACCCCTTCGGAAGGCATGGGCACCCCGAAACTTCACCCCAGCTTCTTGAAAGCGCCGTTGAAGCATCATACGAAGACCATTCAACGCCAAGGGTTTGTTGGCCGAGCCGAGCCATAGGGACTCCGACTTAGTCCTCCGCTTACGAAGGTATCGTTCGATACCCATCGCCGTCTTGCTGCCTATGGCCACCCGCCTTTGCTTGCCGGCCTTCCCGGTCACTAGAATGGTGCGGTCTCGCCAATCCAGATCCTCTTCTTTCATCCCGCACAGTTCTGCTGCCCTGACCCCTGTGTCGTACAGGGTCATGATCATGGCGGTGTCTCGGAGGTTATGTGGCGTAGCACCTCCAATGCCCTTGATGACGGTCTCCACGTCATGAGGCGAGTAGTAAGCTTGAATCGTGCTAGGTATCTTTGGTGGCTCCACCTTGTCCATCGGGTTGTCGGTGCGCTCTTCTTCCGTTACGACCCAGTTGAAAAAACGGTTCAAAGACCGGTATCGGACACTAACGGTGGCAGGCTTGTTACCCCTCTGGTGAAGGCTGGTCAGCCAATGGCGGATGACATTTCGGTCCATCGTGGCCAGACCTGGGAGTCCAAGGCCCTGGGCGAAGTCTGAAAGCATGCGGATGCTTTCTTCATAGATGTAGAGGGTTTTTTCCTTGCGCCCACCGGCTCCCAGGGCTAAAATGAATCCACGAATAAGTTCGTTGTCGGTGATGGGCTTTCCGTGAAAATTAGGTGCACTAATATCCGAACTAGACCTTTTGGTGACCATGGCAGCCCTCCCCACTAAGCTGCCTATAGCTTTACAAAAGTGCATCTACTTGTCAAATGACGGGGGCGGTTAGCTCAGCTGGTTAGAGCGCCTGCTTTACACGCAGGAGGCCGCAGGTTCGAGTCCTGCACTGCCCACCACTTTTTAACTGCTCAAACCTTGCCCGACACGTGAGGGGCGGGATGTTCTCTCACGATGCGCTCTCTAGCGCCCAACCCCCATTGCCTCTATAATCAGCCAAACTCCCCGGCGATATCCCCCATCGGAGACAGCTAGGTGACCGACAGCACTGATCAACCCACGCGGGAGGACCGGGGCGGGCCTGAATCAAAGGGCGCGCCGCCGTTACCCGAACCCCAACCGCCCATCATTCTGTCTTTCGTTGTGGATTGGCCCAACATCGTTACTCTGCTGGGGCTATGCAGCGGGGTTTTAGCGATATATTTCGCCCTGGCGCAGAACTACCCGGCAGCGATGATCGCGATACTTTGGGCCGTGCTTTTTGACTGGTATGACGGCATCGTCGCTCGCGCAATGCCTAGAAGAAGCGAGTCGCACAGATCAGTTGGCGCCCACATGGACTCCCTGGTGGACCTCGTCACCTCGGCAGTGGGCCCGGCCGTTCTCCTGATCAGCGTTTCGGATTTCAGCGCCTGGTCTTATCCGGGGGCATTGGCGATCATCATGGCGGGGGTCCTGCGTCTCGCCTACTTCGATGTGTTCGGGGTTGATAAAAACGGCTCCTACGCCGGCATCACGATAGACAATTCACCGATCGTCCTTTCGGTGATTTTCTTGTTACAGAGCTTCCTAAGCCAGACCACCTTCGTAGCGGTTCTCTACGCCACCGTCGTCTTAATGGCGCTTTTACATGTGGCCCCCTTTCGTACGGGGAAGTTGGGCAAGGTTTGGAACTACATATTTACCGTCTACGTGGTGGCGATGACCGGCGTTTACTCTTTCATTCTTTGGTCGTGATAACCCGAACTCGCCGGCCAGATCGATGGCGCCACCGGCCCTCTTATGGCCACGGGTACAAATGCCACTTGGACTTCGGACAGGCGCGGGGCCATTGATCTCTAGCCGGTTGGATTCAGCTTGAAAAAATGATTTTGTAGTCTCGGCCAGGCAACATTGAGGCCCGAAAGTGCCCTCGGCAATGCCCAGAAAGTGATCGGAGAGGCCAGTCTTAACAGCCACCAGGTTAAATAGCCGAACAAATTCGAATCCTTTGGCAGAAAGGGTAACCACTTGCGGCGATACACAACCGCTTCTTCCGCGATCTCCATGCTGGTATAACCGGCGTTTCGCCGAACCTCTACGTTGGAGATTTCGGCCTCACCAAAAAGCTTTTGGTACGATTCAACGCTTCGGTAAACCGCTTGGTACTCGCCTTCGGCAAATTGCACACCCTCCCGCACAGTGGACTCTCGCAGGATAATCGTGCCCCCTTCGCTAAGGCGTGATTTCAAACTATTAAGTAGCGCTACCACATCGTTGTCGCCCAGATACATGCAAAGACCACCCAGGAAGATCAAGTCGAACGGCCCCGCAGGTAAGTCCTGCCTGCCATCCCCCTGTAAGATCTGAGCGTTAGATAACTGGGACACGCGCTTTTTCGCATCCTCCACCATCGCATGGCTGCGCTCTACGCCGATCACAGACTGGTAACGACGGGCAAAAATCTCGACCCAGGCCCCGGCGCCACACCCGACATCAAGCACTCGGCCGGATTTGCTTACCGCATTGAGCCAGGGGTTAATCGTTCTTAGCTCCTTGCCTAATCTGTACGCTACCGCGTTTGATGGCAGATTGTATTCATGGGCCATCATGCTCATAGCGGCGGGGGCCGTACCGTTTGCGCCATCGAAATAGCGCTGGACGGCAGCGTCATCTATCTGCTTATCTAACGAAGATTCACGTTCCATCGCTGTTCTATCTGCCTACTATATTTTGCCTGAACTCGGATCAGCGGTTTCCCTCCAGTATCCTGCGGATGATTTCGGTGGTTGAAATCTCCGTCGTATAGTCGACGATACGGAATATCCCCATCTCGATTGGTACCGCATGCGTGGCGGTAAGGTCTTCCTGGGAATAATCGCTGCCGTGCGCCACCAGGTGAATGTCGTGGCTTTCTATCCAATCGCGGCCGGTGGCCCAGGGGGCGTTGGGTAGCACTTCGTCCACGTAGCGGCACCCAGCCACGCAGGCCACTCGCTCCTCCATCGTCAGTATGGGTTTGCGCTTGTGAGCAAGGACGACCTCGTCGGCGTGAATACCAACCAATAGGTAATCGCCGAGGGCACGGGCCTGTCTGAGGAGCTCAACATGGCCGTAATGAAACAGATCGGCCACCATGTCCACATATACTCGTGTCATTCTCAACTCTTTTGTATCGCCAATATTTTGCCAAGGGACGCGGATCCAGCGGCGGACTTGGAATGGAGTCAGTATAGACCATTTCTGACCGGCCAACCGATAGAAGCAACGGCATCGGTAGTCGTGTAGGGTCTGAATTCTGACCCGGCCGTTCTGCGGCAATCCTTCCGAGGATTCCATGCTAGCGCCCCAACTCCATTGCCTCTATAATCAGCCAAACTAATCAGCCAAACTAATCAGCCAAACTTCCCGGAGGTATCGCCATGGCCACCGTTACGGAGATTGCCGAGGACGTATACCGCATCAACGTGGTTCTGCCGGGGCGGCGGGTGACGTTTAGCCTGTTTCTCATCAATGACGATCTGCCCACTCTGGTGGAAACCAGTTTTGGCCGCGTGTTCGATGAAGTGAAGGAAGCCGTGGGGAAAGTCCTGGATCCCAGGGAGCTAAGGCACATCATAGTGCCCCACTTTGAAGGGGACGAGTGCGGCGCCCTCAAGAAGTTCCTGGATATCGCGCCCAACGCCGTGCCCGTGTGCAGCCCCACCGGCGCCAGTTCGGTTGGCGATTTCGCGGAACAGGACCCCCAGACCGTGGTTGATGGAGAGGTTCTGTGCATCGGCTCTCGCCGGCTGCGCTTTATCCTGACGCCTTATGTCCACTTATGGGATAGCCTGGTGGTATATGAAGAGACTCAGGGGGTCTTATACAGTTCTGACCTGTTTATGCAGCCGGGCGAAGGTCCGCCGACGACCGATCAAGACCTGTCGGACCAGATGGTTGAGTCATACAGGCTTGGCGGTTTGATGCCCTCCATGAGACACTTGCACTCGGCCCTGGACAAGCTGGAACCGCTGTTAAGCGAGACGCCGGGAATCAAGACCGTTGCTTGCCATCACGGGTCGGTACTGACGGGCGGCCTAACACCATACTTCAAAGCATTAAGAGAGAATGACGTTACGGCGGCAGCGCTGGCCTAAGACGCCCAAAGATAGCTGCTTCCCGGCTAGAAATCGTCAAAGCGCTAAGGAGGTATACCCATGCCCGCAGACCACGAGCGGTTCATACGGTTGGCTATCGATGAAGCGGATAAAGGTGGGGCCGAGGGGAACTCCGCGGTTGGGTCGATCATCGTTGAGAACAACACGGTTATAGGAGTAGGTAGAAACCTCGTCGGCGCCAGCAACGACCCAACCGCCCACGCGGAGACGGTAGCCCTGAGAGAAACGGCCGCGGCTTTAGGCCGTTCCGACTTCTCCGGCTGCGCCCTTTACACAACTTTCCAGCCCTGTCCCATGTGCTCTGGGGCCATCATGGTCAGCGGCATTTCCACTGTGGTGATGGGCGCCCGTCCCAACCCTGGGGAAAGCCAGTACGGCGATTTCTCCGTGGAAAAGCTGTTCCAAGAATCCGGCTGGGGAAGCAAAATAGAAGTTGTATCGGGAATCCTCACTGAAGAATGCTGGAAGATCCGCCTAGACTGGGCAGCCAAGAACGGCCTCAGCCGCTAGAGCCGTGACAAGAAGGTGAACGCCATGTTCGAAGGATTTGAACAGCTGCAGATCCAGACCAGTGGGACCACCATCAATCTGGTGAAGGGCGGCGATGGCCCTCCATTGTTACTGCTTCACGGATACCCTCAAACCCACACCATGTGGCACAAAGTAGCCCCCCTTCTGGCAAGGGACTTCACGGTGGTCGCGGCGGACCTCCGGGGTTACGGCGATAGCGGCAAACCTGAGGGCGGCTCGGAACATTTGAATTACTCCAAGCGCGCCATGGCCCAGGACCAGGTTGAGGTTATGGAACAATTGGGGTTCGATTCTTTCCTGCTGGCCGCCCATGACCGGGGCGCCCGGGTTTCCCACCGCCTGACCAAGGACCATCCCCAGCGGGTACGGAAACTGGCCCTGCTGGATATCATCCCAACCCACCGGATGTTCCAGATCGTCAACAAAGAGATGGCGACCAACACCTACCACTGGTTCTTCCTGATCCAACCCTACGACTTCCCCGAGCGGGTGATTGGGGCCGCGGCCGACCAATTCATCCGCCGGAGCTTCGAACGCGGGGCCAATGCCGCCCAGGTCTTCCCACCGGAGGCAGTGGCCGAATACGTGCGCTGCGCCACCCAGCCGGAAGCGATCCACGCCATGTGCGAAGACTACCGCGCCGGCGCCAGCATCGACTTGGTGCACGATGAAGCCGACTTCGCCAATAAGGTCGATTGTCCTCTTCTGGCTCTGTGGAGCGCTACCGGCTACGTAGGACGCACGCAAGACGTTCTGCAGGTGTGGCGGGATTATGCGACCGACGTTCGCGGCCACTCGATGCCCTGCGGCCACCACATCGCTGAAGAGATGCCTGAAGAAGCCCACGCCGCGATCAGAGATTTCTTTTTGACCGATTAACCGCGGGGTCCTAACCTCTCTGCGTTATGTAAAGCGATCCCAAGTCTCTGTTGCCAGCCTCTGCATTTTCGCCTGACGCATCGCTCTTCCTGAGTTGTGTCCGCCGGTGATCCGCTCTGAGAGGCGAAGGGCATCCATACTTGCCCTCGGATACATCCAGCGCGAAGCCCTTGATTTGTCAAATACAGCCCAGTGTATACACTGATAAAATTGTATTTCGCAATCGCCATAAATCAACCGGGATAATCGCCCTAGCCGGCTAGATTTTGTTGCGGCTTGACTGCCGAATCAACACGTAAGGTATACGAGAAGTGGCACAGCTTACTAACGAACGAACGGAAGAGTACGAAAGGAGAACGCGCAGGATCCTGACGACCGTGGAACACCGGCAACGGGAGATTGGCGCGATATTGAATACGTCAGTCATCAACGCGGCCCGCGCCGGACGCTTCGCCGCATCCTCCAAAGTCATAACCATCGTGATCGGCGCGTTTATTGCCACCAGCGGGGCGGCCCAGATTTTGTTCGGGGGTGAGAACCAGATCGCGCTGGTCGCCTACACATTACTGGGCGTGGCGATCGCGGCGGTCGTGGCGTTATCCACGGCTTTCAGATTCGATGACAGGTCCAGCGGGCTCAACCGCCTGGGAGTGGACTGCCGGGCGGCTATGTTGGACCTGCACTACCGATACCACCGGAACACTGAAGGAGCGGAGACGGGAGAGGAGCGGCTGGCCGCCGCCTCGGACATGATCGTCGAGTGGGACCGTCATCTGGCCCAGTTGAGGCAACGTGCGGCCGATCTGGGAATCATCGTCGTCATCGAATACCAGCCGGTGGCCAGCGAGGAGTAACTCGGGTTGGCGGAGACATCCAGGTATCACTTCTCGCGTGGCGGAGCGAAGATCCTGGGCGGCAGACCGGGTTGTGGTTGCTTGAGTGAGAGTTCCCCGCTCAACGGTTTAGCTGTTTTTTACCCTGATGTACTTCTTCACGGAAACCGATGCCTTCCCAACGGGCCAGTGGGAGTTCGTGTGGCGCTTTTTCGCCGGGCCGTTTAACTTTCTTCTCTAGAGGCTTGGACGTGGCGCCGCCGGTCCACACGCTTCTAGCTGCCCAGAACGAACCGTGTTGGCAAAAATCCAGTTTGGTTGCGGCAAACAGACCGGGGAATGTGACTCCAGATCGCACGAATCATGTGGACCGGATCGGGGCTAGGAGAGGGGAAGGCGCACAAACACTCTTCGGCAACCAGACCTATAAAGAAGCTGTCTTAGAAGTGGGCCAATTATTCCAGCAACGACCGAGAGGACTCGGATATCCGCCCGCCCCGAATTATTCAAGGGCGAGCGGACCGTTGCCAAATATTTAAATCAGACGCTAGCGCCTCATGGCACTGAAGCAATCGCTGCAGTAAACCGGCTTATCGCCCCGAGGCAAGAAAGGCACCTCGGTGTCGATTCCACACTGGGCACACACCGCGGGGTGCATCTCCCGCTGGCCACCGCCGTAGCCGCCACCGCCACCGCCACCGCCACCGCCACCGCCGTATCCTCCGCCCTGGTTCCGGCGGGCTGACCGGCAAGCTGGGCACCGGCTGGGCTCATTGGTGAACCCCTTGGAAGCGAAGAATTCCTGTTCACCTGCCGTGAAGGTGAATACCGCGCCACAGTCTCTACAGGTCAGGTCTTTGTCTGAGATCGCCATCGGGATGGCCTCCATTTGTGTTGTATTGGTCCAGTCGAGGTCATCCGATGTAACAGAAACCTTAACTCGCACCATCGCCGATTCTACCAGATAAGTCCAGCATGCCATAGGCTGTCAAGGACCAATTCCCAAAGCCAGAATACACCCAAAATGTTCCAGAATAAGCACAATTACGGCGCACCAGGCAAAAAAATAGGGTAACAAACTACGTAGATGTACGCATTTACAACTGCGAGATTATGCTCCATGGTACGACTGTGATCTGCCCGTGCTTTATTGCTCGGCAGGCCGCATATTGGGGAGTGGCCAGGCTCCCCAATATTTTTTCCACCCGAAGGACGAACCAAGTACCCCTCATAGCACACCTGCCCCAGCCCTCCGCCGGCCGGAAATCTCCGGCAAAAACGCCACATTCGCAACCCGGAGTATCCGAGAACCGTTGACAAACCCGTGTGTGCCAATTAGCATTTGCATATCTAGAACGATGGGAAACTCGGCGTTCGAGTCTCCGGTCGTCAGTTCCACGGTAGTTGGGTATCAACGGGGAGGTCGATCTGATGGCGACTGTCACCAATCGCGCCGATTATTGGGAGAAAGCCCGGGAGAGCGGCTTCGATCTGTCCTGGCTGGAACAACTCAAGGAAAATATCCAGGGCGAGACAACCAACGAATTCTCCGAGAACAATACCGGCCGGGTAGAGGGTTCCATCCCTCGCGGCAACGTCCCCCAGTTTGGCGCCTATACCTTCCGGACAAAGAAGGACGTTTGGGCCCACAACCTTACCAAGCTGTACCAAGAGTTTGTCACCCGCCAGTGGAGTTCGGCCACCGATATTCCCTGGGAAACCATAGAGCCCCTTCCCGACGAGATCGAGGCCGCCGAGTGCCAGCTTGCCACGTTCTTCGCCCAAGTCGAATTCGTTGCCTCGGATGTACCCGGACGGTTCATCTCCACCATGTCCCCGGATTACCACGAAGTCCGGTTGGTGTTGCTGGCGCAGGTGATGGATGAGTCCCGCCATCTGGACGTGTTCCGTAAGCGGGCCCTGGCCAACGGCGGCGGGCTGATGCGCATGATTGACACCGTCAGCGACGTTGTTGGCGGCAGCACCGACAACGCCCGGGAGTTTACCGAGCTGTCCTCCCGGTTGCACATCACCGGCGAAGGGAACGTGTTGACCCTGTTTCGCCTGGGAGAGTTGATGGCCTACAACGAAGCGGAAAAGGCCATCTACCGCCGGTGCGCCCAAGACGAGGCCAGACACGTGGCTATCGGCGTGTTGCACCTACGCTACATGAACGAATGTAACCCCGAACGCCGGGAAGAGATTCACTCCTACCTGGATGAAGGCGAGAGCCGCCAGTCGTCCGGGGCCGGTGGTGAGAACCCGGCGGCCCGCAATATCCTGACCAGCGAAGCGCTGGCCGTGCTGCTAGGCGGCGGCAAAGACAAGACCGACGAGGGCCAGAAGATTTTGATGGCCATCCGTCAACGCCAGACCAAAGAGTACTTCCAAAGACTCAAGTCCGCCGGTTTCGACGACCGGATCACCAACGGGCGGGTGAACCCCGCTTTGTTAGAGGTGTACAACCCCAATTAGCCAAACCTATCCGGCAAGCCAAGGCCTCCCTGGTTCCACCCGGGAGGTCTTCTTGTTTCTGTACTAAACCCACCCGAAATAGGTCAGATAATCATGTCCACACCTGAAACCCCAGAAGAAAAACCGTCCGACGGCCAAGAACCGGAGTCGACCGAGACAGAGGGTCAAGATTCCTCTCCCGAACGGCTGACTTGGATGCAAGACACATTGGAGTGGGGCGTTAAAGCCCGGCCTGGAAAGCACGGACTGACGATGCGGGACATCAACGTCGGCATCTACGGAGACGTGCCCGAAGAGAGCCGGGACATGAGCCGCAAACCAAGGGGAGCCTTCCCCGTTCCCGGTGTGCCCCGCACCGACCTGTACACCCTTAACCATAAGGTGGAACTCTGGGCCGACAATGCGGTGGACTTGTACGAGGAAGCTATCCAGCGGCGGTGGATGGCCCATATAGACATACCCTGGGAGACGCTTGGGGAATCTATAGGCGATATTCTCGAACCATTGCCCGAGGAAGTTGAGTTGGCCACCCGCCAGTTCTGCACGGAATTGGCCCAACAGGCTTCCATCGAAACCGACGTGATAGGGCAGTGGCTCCACCACATGAACTACGCCTATCACGAGGTCAAGACTTTCCTGGCCACCGAGCTGTTCGACTCCGGACGGCATTACTCCGCGTTTCGTCAAAGGGCTCTGGCCAACGGCGGCCGCCTCGGCCTGGAAAGTCCCGGGCACATCAACCGCCGCATCCTGGAAAGCAGATCAGGATGGACCGAAACGGCCCTGTACCTATACATTCTCCGTGGAACGTTGACTCTGCTGCTCTACCGCTACGGCGAAGCCTACGCCCATTACCCAGCCGAAAAGCAGCTTTTCCGGAGCTGCATGCAAGATAAAGCCCGGCACATGGCCTACGGAATGGCCCACCTTAAGTACGCTGTCGATGAGAAAGGCCCGGACTACGCGTTAGGGCTAAGACGGCTCATGGGAGGCGTGGAGCGGGACTTGGCGTCCGAGATGAAGGACCCGGTGCTCTGGGAGGCCTTGGCCATCTATATCGCCGGTAGTGTCGACCACATCGCCGAGGGCATGGCCGAGGTGAAGAATCTACAGCGGCGGTACATGGAGGAATATCTCACCCGGATGAAGTGGATCGGCGTGGACAAAACCGCGGACAACCTGGATCAGGACCTGGCGGTTTATCTGGGCCAAAGGGAGTCCAGTCCCGCCTAGGGATGACCATGCCTATCTACGAGTATCGCTGTCAAGATTGCGACAACACGGACAGCTTCTTCCTGCGCTCTTACGGGTCGCCGGCGCCGTCCAATTGCCGGTACTGCGGCAGCGAGGGACTCAACAGAATCATTTCCGCCTTTACTTATGTAAAGTCGGAGGCCACTAAACGGGCGGAGCTAGACCCCAAGTATCACAAGATGGTGGACCAGGCCTTGACCAAGGCCCCCAGAGATACCGACCCAGATTACCACATGCGCAAGATGGTGCCCTTCAGCAAGGCCAAGTCGGCCGGAGATCCATACTTCAAAGAGTAGCCCGCCAAGCTTAATCGTGACGTTAAAGCCAGGAGACGTTTGATGGCATCCAGCACCAGCGGAGCCCTAGTTTTCCCTTCCCTTGAGTGGTTTCAGGCGATACAAGAACTGGTTAACAATGACCCTGAATTCCGGCGGCTGGGCAGCATCGACGCCACCATGGGAGTTAAGATCGGCCCCAAGGTTTTCGTGGTCACTTTCGAAGCCTTCGAGTGCTCCAACGTTAGGGAAGGCACCGAGTTCGACCTGATCGACCTGGACTTTTTCCTAGAAATGAACGAGGAAAAGTGGAACGACCTGATTCAGAACACGAAAGAGAACGGCGGCGCCGACCTTAGCCACACGCTAAACACCCTGGATCTGATGGCCGAGGACGGGTTGTCACAAAACGCCACCGGTGACCAGTTACGGGCGGACATCTTCTTCCGGGTGAACCAAAGCCTCCAGCACTTCTTCGACAGCTCGGCCAAGCTAGACACGGTATTCCCGGCGGAAGCCTAGCTCAGCCACCTGCAGGTTCAGTCCATCCCAATGAATTTGCCGACGTGCTAGGGACCGTCCCAACGAAAGGTGCTGTAAAGGCCGTTCTTGCCCACGTTCTCCCACTTGATGCCCTGGTCGTCGACGGTGTGGGTGGAGTTGGCGAGCACATGCTCATTGCCGTGAATCACGTTGCGGAGGTTTATAAGTTTGACCTCCTCATCCGGGTTCACGCTGCGTATGGCCTCGATATCCAATTTGGCTATCCCCGGTACCTCGATGTGACGAGTCCGCTGCTGCTTAGAAAATGCAATCGTCGCCCGACTGACGGCTTTATATTTCCCATCGGTGAAAAACACGGCAAGCCTCGACCAAGGACCGCCCGATGTCCCGGAGAATATGCTGGTCAATGCCTTTTCTTGGGCGGGCGTGGCTTTATCGTCGATGTACAGCAGGGAGGTCCAGCCGCCTTCGATCATGAGTCCTGGGGCTAATGCGACGATCACAGCTCTGAGGCCGTCCAGGGGTGTCTGCCCCCACTCGCCGCGTTGGATGTTCACACCCCAGATCGCCTCGCAAGTATCGTTGGTCGCCTTCTGGTGAAACGAAACGTGGCAAGGGCAGAGAAGATCGCAGTTGCATGCGTCCAGCAGGTCCCCTTCGGCCCACCACTTCAAGTCTTGCGCCATCTATTCCCGCCTAGAGGTCCAGGGCCTGCCAGTACCGGCGGCCCTCGGCCTTCAGGATCTTGCCGAAACCCGGCGCCGGGAGGTGAACCGCCGCCACCGTGGTCCCATCGCGCTCCAGTTGCTCCATCAAGGAACGACGGGTGATACGGGTTTGTTCCGGGTCGATGTCGGCCCGGGAAACCCAGTCGGTTTCGTGGGCCTGGACGACGTTGTGTAACACGTCCCCCAGGACCAACCCTCGTTGGCCCTGGGAAGAGATCATGATGCTCATGTGACCCGGAGTGTGGCCCGGTGTGGGCAAAGTGGTCAGCTCACTGGTTATGGAAAACTCTCCGTCCATCAACACCGTTAGGCCAAGCTCCTCCAGCGGCCAAACGCACTCTGGGGCATTGGGAAACCGTGACTCGATCAATTCAGGATCATGGCAGGCCTCCCAATCGATCCCGCTCATGTAGTACCGGGCATTGGGGAAGGTGGGGACGTACTTGCCGCCCTGGTATTGCAGGTTCCAGCCCACATGGTCCCGGTGCAAGTGGGTCATTACGACCATATCGATGTCCTCGGGACGGAGCCCTTGGGCAGTGAGATCGTTCAGGAGTTCACCCCACGGAGTCTCCGGTGCGTCCGCCGGCTTGGGACCCAGGCCGGTATCGACGATAATGGTGTGTCCGTCGGATCTAATAAGAAAACAGGCTAGATTGAACCTGACATGCTGTTCCTCGGTAAGGTGCTGCCGGTAACCATCCCAACTTTCCGCCGGAATCTCCGGGAAAAAGTTGCAGAGGTCAAATTCCAAGATCCCGTCGGACAAAGACGTGATCTCCACGTTACCGATGTTGATTTTCGCTGCCGGCATTATTTCTCCTTATACATCCACCAGACTTTGGGGTTAAACCGAAGGGAAAGAATGATATTAACGGTGGTCGGAGACCACCCGGCCCTCTTTGATAACGAGAAGAAGATTGCCGATATACGCTATGTCCTGCAGCGGGTTGCCGGCAACAACGATCAGATCGGCGATCTTGCCCGTCTCCACGGTCCCCAGATCGTCGCCCCGGCCGCAAAGCTGGGCGGCGTTCCTGGTGGCCGCCAGCAAGGTCTGCCACGGCGTCGCACCGTCCTTGACCCACAGCCCCATCTCCAGCAGGGCCGACTCCCGCAGCGGCAAAATGTCGGACCCCAGGGCCATGTTAACACCCGAGCGAAGGGCCTGTAGGAACCACGTGCGGTGAGTATCCGACGCGGCATCGGCGCGCTCAACCAGGTCCGGAGCCATGGCCCGCTGCTCCACCCAACGCTTCTCCCGTTCCGAACTGGCCTGTGACGGAGTCAGATGGGTGATTGCCAGGGTTGGGACGTACCAGGTGTCCCGTTCCTGAAGCAACTGGATGCAATCTTCGTCCATGATGTAGCCATGCTCCACGCTACGAGCGCCTAGCCGCACCGCCGCTTTGACCGCATCGGGATTGGTGGCGTGGGCCATGACATCGTAGCCGCGCTGTTGGCAAATCTCGAAGGCGGACTCAAGCTCTTCTTGAAGCCAAAACGAGTGGGTGTGCCGGTCCCAGAAGGGACCCATCACGCCGCCGGACAGGTTAACCTTGATATGGTTCACCGCGTTCTTGATCTGCTCCCGGATGGCCTGCACGAAGCCGTAGGGGCCGTCACACTCCCGGGCGTGACCCGAAGTGAGGAAGTGACCACCGGTAGTGGTAAGGAAGTTCCCGCAGGCAAACACACGGGGTCCGTCGGGCTGCCCCGATGCAAACACATCCCGCCAGGCCACGTCCATGAAGTTGGCGGCGCCGCCGCAGCGGACCCCCAGCACCCCGGCCTCGGTCATCCCATGAATCAAGTTGCGGCCAAACCGGGCGGTTTGTTGGGCGACGGTTAGGATTGGATGGGAGACGTGTTCCGGGTGGATATGGACGTCCCAAAGTCCGGGCAGCAAAAAAGCCCCGTCCAGATCGATCACCTGAGCATCACGGGTGTCCGGGGACCGGCTACCATCGGTGACCTCAACAATGCGGCCTTCTTCTACCGAGACGCTGGCTTGAGGAATCGGATCAGGGTTCAGGCAGTCGATCAACGTGGCATTGGTCAGGACCAGGCGCATAAATACCTCTGATTGCGGAAAATGGGTGTCAAGTATTCCGGGCTTAGTGGCAACGATCCTCAGATCAGCCTAATCATCTTCCGTGACGCATCGGGCCGGGTCGGACTCAGCTAGGACTTGGGGGCGGTGTCCGGTGTGGATGTAGTCCGCCAATAGCTTGCCGGCCATCGGTCCCCGCCCGAATCCCGACGACGCCATTCCGCTCACGATGTACAGATTCGCCCGCTGGGGAATCTTACCGATAATAGGCGATCCGTCCAGGGAGAAGGGCATGGTCCCGGCCCAAGTGCGGCTGATGGGAATATCCTTCAGAAATGGCATCAACTCGGTGGCATGTCCCCGGTTAACTTCGATACCTTCGGCGTCTATATTCAGGTCGTAGCCGGACACCTGGCGGTCGCCCCCGAAGATGACCTCCCCGGCCTGGGTCTGCCGGCCGTACAGGTGCCGGGTGGTCCGGGTTTTTCCATGGTGAGTCAAGTCGGGTGGCGTTTCGGAATCGTTGCCCTGTTCGGTGTTCCATTGGAGGGCCGACTCGGACGACGATAGGGTATGGAATACTCTAAGGGGAAGGACAGGCGTGGCCCACATCTGGCCACGCACGGCAATAATGGGTATCCGTATCCTCAGCATCGCTCCCAGAGGACCACACCAGGCTCCGGTTGCCAGTACGACATTTTCGGCATGAAAATCCTCTCCCGCGGCGGCGACCCGGTAGGTACCGTCGCCCAAAGCAGTTATGTTGGTTACCTCGTGGTGGGTCAGGATCCGGGCGCCTTGCTGGGCGGCGGCGGTGGCGAAGGCCGTGGTAGCTTTCCCAGGGTCGGCTTGAGCGCGTAAGGGTGTATACATGCACCCTAGGAGTCGGGGGCTGGCTTCAGGCTCGATGCTGCGCATCTCCCGGTTGGTCAGGAGTTCCGCTGAATATCCCTGAGACTGGAGGGCCAGCACCCGGTCCCGAATAAAGTCGTACTGCTGCTCGGTGTGGATCGTTTGAATGTTGGCCGAATTCCGGAATTCGATGTCGAAACCCTGATCAAGCTGGAGACTCTTGAACATCTCCAAGCTTCCCATGGTCAGATGGGACTGGAGGTTGGGCACATTCCCCCAGCCCAGGGCGCCGATGTTACCGGCATTGACCCCGGATGCTTCAGAAGCGATCTCCCCGCGCTCCAACAAAACAACGTCATGCCCATCCAAGGCCAGGTGGTACGCTGTAGACGCCCCGGCGATTCCTCCTCCGATAACCAATACTTCCGCTTCTGCCATATCTACTCCCAAAGATTGGCATTACTATACGCCCTGCCGCGGGAGTGGTTCAACGGCGAACAGGCCTGAATGGCCAATCTCAGAAAATAGATTAAGCCCCACCCTTATTGCCGAATCGGGGGTGGGGCTTTTAAATAGGTATTGCCCGCCGGTGATCGGCGGGGGTTGTGCTTAGGATTTCGCGTTCAGCCGGCGGGGGCGGGGACGGGGATCAGTTCGCTGGCGTCGTTGACCTGTATGTTGGATACGAGCACCACCAGCTCGTCCAGCTTCTTGATCTCGAACTCTAGGAAGTCCTCGGCCACGGCTAGGTAGCGGGACACGACCTCCCATATCTCCTTTTTCATGGCCTCCATCTTATCGGAGGGCAGATCCAGACGGTCCTGGATCAAGACCAATTGTAACCGCTGCTTGGCGGTGACGCCGCTGGGCTCCTCCGCCTCGGCAGCCGCGAGCTGGTTCACTAACCATCTAATGAATTCACGCATGGGAATACGCCCTCCCGTTAAGTCCTACCAAACCTTTGACCCGGTCCATTATGCTGAGTCTAGGCTCCAAGTCCATGAAAGGCACTTCGTCCCCATCGACCCTGGCGGCGATCCTAAGGAACGCGGACCCTGAAGGCGCCTTCTTGTCGTAAACCACCGGAATGCCCCGGTTGGCGGCAGTGATCGTGTGTTCGTCCGCGGGCACCAATCCCAAGACCTCAACCGACAGAAGCTCTACGATATCGTCCTTGTTCATCATGTCGCCATGCTTGACCATGTTGGTGTCGATCCGATTGATAATCAGCTTGGGCCGGTGCAGCTCGGACGCCTCCAACAGACCTATCACCCGATCGGCGTCGCGGATGGCGGATACCTCCGGCGTGGTCACCAGAATGGCCTCTTTGGCAGCGGCGACCGCGTTCTTGAAACCGCCTTCTATACCGGCGGGGCAGTCCATCAGCACGTAGTCGAATTCACTCTCCAGCTTCTCGCACAGTTCCCTAAGTTGCTCCGGTCCGATGGAGTCCTTATCCCTGGTTTGGGCTGCTGGAATCAAGAATAGCTCAAGCTGATGCTTGTCCCGGATCATGGCCTGGTGCATCTTGCACTTGCCTTCGATAACGTTGACTAGATCGTAAACGATCCGGTTCTCCAAACCCATTATTACGTCAAGATTGCGGAGGCCGATGTCGGTGTCGATGACCACGACCTTGTGGCCGCGCATGGCCAGAGCGGTGCCCAGGTTGGCCGTGGCAGTGGTCTTGCCGACACCCCCCTTGCCCGATGTGATAACTATAGTTCTACCCGTCATACAACTCTCCTTTGCCGTATTTGAAGAACCGGCCCTTGAATAGGGCGACGTGTATCGACCGCCGCCGCGCGTAAGCGATCACGGGACCGGAATCGGTATATTTAGGTTCTACCTTGTTGCCGCTGGAGATCCCAACGTGAGGTCCGATCTGAAGCCTCGGCGACCCCAGACTCAGCGCCACGATGGTCGCCTTGGTATCTCCCTCGCTGCCGGCGTGGGCAAAGCCACGCAGGCATCCAAATACCGCAATGTCGCCGCTGGCCACCACTTCGGCCCCCGGATTGACGTCTCCCAGCACCACCACGTCACCCTGATGCCGGATAATCTCACCGGAGCGGCACGTGGATTTCACCAGCAGGGCCGTGTCCCGCTGGCTCTGGAGATAGCTGGGCCGCGGCGAGTTGCCCAGTTCCTCGTCCATCAACAGGGGTTGCTCGGCTTCTACGACGTCCGAAGGCTCGTGTTGCACACGAATCGGCTCCGGCGTCGCGGCGTTATCCTGTCGATGGGTTTGGGTGGGCGAGACAACCTGAGCAGCCTCTTTGATCGGCATGCCAGTCTGCCTAGTCGCCTCGTTTGAGGCAGCCGGAGTGGCGACCGGATCAACTGGCAGCGGCGGTACGACGGTGGGTTTCCGTTCCGGAATGATCACTTCATTATGTTGGGGATATGTCTTGGGGGGCTGTACGATTCGAGAAGCCTCAACGACCGATGGGGCAGCGGGCGCGGCGGCCGGCCTCACCGGGGGCGGAGGCGCCACGGTAGGCTTCCGGGCAGGGATTATGACTTCATTGTGCTGCAGCGGCCGGACGGGGCCGGGGTCGCTGGGCGGTGTGGCCATGGTTTCCGGAGAGCATGAGAACCGGATCACGGTGAGACCGGACCCGTATTCGATTATCTTTTTTATCTCGTTGAGTTGGTCCCGGGAAGTCAACCGGTTGCCAACATTGACGGCGATCGCGCCGCCTGACCACATTCCCCGGTTTTCCACCAGATAGTCCCGGAGACCTTTGATGATCTGGTCGAAGGGAGACACATCGTCGATGATAAATTCGACGTTGGTGCCTCTACCCGATACCTGCACTACAGAGTTTTTTGTCGAGTTTTGAGTCATCCAATAATCTCCCGGTGGCCGGGTGAGTTAGTTGCCGGGAAGTCGGTCCCGGCTGGCAAGCCAAGAAACATGATCCGTTCCCGATTATGTAATCTCGGTTATATCAGCCGGACTCTTGGAGATTCAAGGGTTTGGGGTTCGAGTTTGGTCAATTTTTGAAATTAATATTGTTTTTAATACAATGATTGAGCCTAAAATGGAAACACCCTCTCGATGAGAGGGTGTTGGAGAGGGGCGTAATGTTATCGGTGTTTTGTCTAAGGACAATGCCTACCGGGATAAGAAATTTATCGAATGACCCAAGGTTCTATACCTAATCGCCCAACCATGTTGCGGCTGCCGTGGACGACAGCGACGATTCCGATATCAGACCCATCGAACAGATATACGACGCGGTAGTTTCCGACGATGATTTCACGGAGATTCTCGTCACTATACTCGGGTACCATCCTACCAAGCATCGGGAAAGTCTCGAGCCTATCGACGGAAGAGACGATCCGGGCAGTTAATGCCGCGCCATACATTTTAGAGTAGCGGCTTACGAAATCGACTGTCCCTCGTAGGTCTTACCTCGCACCTAGTGTCCAACGGACTGAAGCCATTGGGGTAAGCTCCGTTTTACATCGTCTTGGGAGACGGTTAGCCCTTGGCGCAGTTCTTCTAGTCCCAGGTCAATCCGCTGGCGGAAGAAAAGCTCGTACATTATATCTTCCAGCGAGGCGTCATCTGACATAGATTCGATTATTCGCAACACGGTGGTCTTTGGATTGGAATCCATGGCAACCTCCCGGTGTTGAGTTTTCCTTAATAACCCGGCTAATCTCGTGCTCCGAAGGCAGCCACCGAGCAAGTGAAGGAGCCGGGACGCCCACCCAGATTGTGGGTGATGCCCAGGTCGGCCTTAGCTAGTTGGCGGGCTCCAGCCTTCCCTTGAATCTGCTTGTACACCTCGTAAATCATGCGTATACCGCTGGCGCCGATGGGGTGACCAAAACACTTGAGGCCGCCGTCGGTGTTCACCGGCAGCTCACCTTCCAGCGAGAATGTCCCCGCCGCCACGTCCTCGCTGGCCTTGCCCCGGGGGCTGAACCCTAGGTCTTCGTAAATAATGAGCTCGGTGATAGTGAAACAGTCGTGGACCATCGCCAGGTCCAGCTCTTTACGAGGATCGGTGATTCCGGCCTCCTGGTAGCAGGCCTGGCTGGCCCTAACGCTTTCGGGAAAATGGACGAAATCCCAGTCGTTGCGCAGCATTCCAAATGCCCCCACGGCTAGACCCAGACCCTTTACCAAGACGTAGTCGTCCCGGAAACTGCGGGCAATCTCCGGGGTCGTAATGATCGCCGCCGCCGCACCGTCGCTAACGCCGCAGCAGTCATAAAGTCCCAGGGGCCAAGCGATCATCGGCGCGTTGATGACCTGCTCGACGCTCACTTCCCGTTGGAAGTGGGCCTTGGGGCTCATGGTGCCGTTGTGGTGGTTCTTAACCGCGATCTCGGCCAAGGTCTGACGCCCCTCGTCGTAAGGGATGTCGTAGTGGTGGAAATAGCGGGTGGCCGCCATGGCGAACTGGGCCGGAGGCGGCGCCGGAGGAGCGACGTCGGAACCCGGGGCCTCGGCGATGGCCAAGCCGGAAAAGCCCGAATCTTTCAGCTTCTCCACTCCCATGACCAGGACAATATCGTAGATACCGGCGGCCACCGCGTAGCAAGCGTTCCGGAAGGCATCGGTGGCGGTGGCGCAGGCGTTTTCCAACCGGCTGATGGGTATGTAGTCCAGTTTCAGTGCCGCGGCCAAGGGCTGTCCGGTGCGAAAGGAACTAACGGTCCCCAACCAGGCTGCCTGAACGTCCTTGCTCTCGATCCCGGCATCGGCAAAAGCCTCGTAGGCGGCTTCCACCATAAGGTCCGCGGAGTCCACGTCCCAACGCTCTCCAAACTTGGAGCATCCCATTCCAATGATGGCCACCCGGTCTTTTATTCCGCTCATGCTCGCCTCTTCCTCTTATAGATCAGAGTGTGGACCGTTTGGGAATAGCTTTCCAGTAGTAGTTATGGATGCCGTTTACCACCCGTAGCTTGCGAAAGCTCATCTCCACCGGCATGTCGATGGCCACTTCTTCCAGGGCCCGGTCGGTCATCATGCACAAGATCCGGCCGCCTCCCTCAAAGTCCACCGCAACGATTACCAGAGGGATGTCAGTTGTACCAGCGATGTAGTCCAAAGAATAGGTGAAAACGGTGCCCGGCCGGTCGCTGAGCCTTATAGGGGTCGATTCATCCCGTGCCTGGCAATCGACGCAAACCCTTTGGGGTGGGTATTGGACGTAGCCGCATTTGTCGCAGGACGCCCCGTATAGCCGTATGTTGCGATCGCCCTCCCGCCAGATCGCGGCCGCCGAGGGCGATGCGGGAGTGGGCCGCCGGGCGGCGGAGTCGGTGATCCACACGTTCCGCCAACCGGCGTAGGTCTCGTAGTCATCGAGCATCAGCTTAGAATCCAGGTAGCCGGTTACGCCCATCGACGGGGCCAACTTTTTGATGTCTGGGGTGGTGCGAAATCCTACCACGTCGCTGCCGTCACCGTAGGACACCGCCAGCAACAACTGGCCGGGCTCGGCCTGCTCCAATGCCGCGATCAGCAGCATCAATGAGAATGCCGCCCCGGTGTTGCCCAACCGTCCGTAAAGGGAGTCCTGTATCTGCTCGGCGGAAAAGCCCAAGCCCCGGGCCAGTTGGCCATGGCGGCGTCCGTCGGGAGCGTAAAGGGCCACCTTGGCCACATCGCCGGCGGCCGATCCATGCTGTTGGAAATAGCCGGACAATGCCTCGCCCAAGATCCGCTCCAATCCCTCTTCAGTGGCAAACCGCTCCTCCCAGGAGCGGACGAAAGGGTCTTGGGCCGAGCGCCAGTTGTCCAATATGTTGTCGGTGATCGAGTAGAAGCCCTCCAAGGACGCTATCGTGTCTTCTTGGGAGACCAGAAACGCCGCCGCGCCGTCTCCTGAATTGCGCTCAGTATCCCCTTTGGGCGCTCCTTGCCGGCTGTCGCTGGCAATCACCAGGACCTGCTTAGCGGAGCCTGCGGCTACCGAGTCCAGTCCCGCTTTGAGTCCGTTAGTACCGGCGCGCAAAACATCGGTTACGTCGGCGGAAAAAATATCCCGGCGCAGGTCCAGCGCTTCAGCGATGATCGCAGCGCATTGCTTTTCGGCATAAGGAGGCGTGGTAGTCGCGAATATAAGGCCGTCAACGGACTGCCGGTCCCGCCCACGAAGACAATCCAGTCCGGCGGCCACGGCCATAGTTACGCTATCTTCGTCGAAATTGGCGACCGAGCGTTCCGTCCCCGCGTTCCACCCAGTCGTGCTGGCGCCCAGCCGGAATCTGGGAACATAGGCACCATATGCGGCGATTCCTACCAAGATTTGACTCCTATCCGTACCTGCTTAGGCCATGCTAGCAGTTAGTATGCTGAGCGGGCAAGTTTGAGACCAAACAAATACACTATGCGAGGCGGTTTTCTGCGATCTCCCTTAGCTTATGAACCAGTCCGTTCGCTTGACCCTTGTGGGGGTCTATGTTTTACTGAACCCGGCGCGACACCTGCCACTCAAAAACCGCCTCCGGTTGTTACGGTTGAATGGCTGGGGCGCGAAATTCCGGACAAGGCCGTGAGGAAAAGATGGAATTCGGAATGTTCATGGACTTCTACAGTACCCCTGGACTGACTCAAACCGAGGTGTTCCGGGAGGCATTCGAACTGGTGGACCTGGCCGAAGAATCGGGCCTGGACTCGGTGTGGCTGGGGGAGTCCCATTTCAATCCCAGGCGCTCGGTGCTTTCGGCGCCCATCGTCGTTGCCAGCTCGATCGCGTCCCGAACCAAAAGGCTCAAAGTCGGCATGGCGGTCCAGGTTTTGCCCCTGATCAGTCCCCTGCGGATCGCCGAAGAAGCGGCGACGGTGGACCAGATCAGCGAAGGCCGATTCGAGTTCGGCGTGGGACGCAGCGGCAACGTGCGGGCTTACGAGGTCATGGGGATCCCCTACGAGGAAAGCAGGGAGCGGTTCCAGGAAGCTCTGGACATCATCCTGGAAGCGTGGAAGGGAGAACCATTCTCCTATGAAGGCAAGTTCAACCATATAACAGACGCGACGGTGTCTCCAACGCCTTATCAAAAACCCCACCCAGTGGTACGCATCGCATCCAGCGGCGAAGACAGCTTTGCGCGGGTAGGCCGCCTGGGTTATCCCATATTCCTGTCCATGCGGGGCATGGATGTACACGATCTTGAAACAAACCTCAAGGAGTACCACAAGGCCTGGAAAGACGCTGGACACCCCGGTAAGGGCGACATCTCTGTCAGGGTACCGGTGTACATCGGTCTGTCCGAAGAGGCCGCCGTACAGGAACCTAAAGAGTCCATCGAGGCCTATTTCTCCCGGATGCGCCGGTTTTTCGACGAGAACGAAAACGTTCGCGGAGGCACCGATCCTAGCTCTCCCAGGCAAGCCCGGGCCCAGCGAATGGCCAATATGACATACGAAGATATCCTGGACACAAAAGTGATCTTCGGGACTGCCGAATCGGTGACCGAAAAATTGGCCCAGTTCAAGGAAACATTGGGGTTGAGCGCGTTCACCGCCGAGTTGAATCCCGGCGGGCAACTCCCCAAAGAGGCGGTGTACCGCAGCCTTAAGCTGCTGACCGAAAAGGTCATGCCGGCGTTCGCGTAGCGGCGGGCAGTCAGCGCTCAGCTATCAACTATTGGTCTCAATCGATTGAGAATAACCAGTTAATCCTATGGGGATAGGTAATTTTTACAATGTATTGGCTGACCGCTGACAACCGATAGCTCAATATTGGAGAAGCAACGTGAAGATCGCAGTCCTAGACGATTACCAAAGTGTGGCATCGGAGATGGCCGACTGGTCCCAGGCGGGTTCAGGACATCAGGTTGAATACTTCCACGACCATATTGCCGATGAAGATGCCTTGGTGGAGCGGTTGAAGGACTTCCAGATCGTGGCTGGGATGAGAGAACGCACCGGATTCCCTCGGTCGGTTCTCAGTCGGTTACCCGAGTTGCGCCTCTTGATCACTACCGGAGGCCGCAACGCCGGCTTCGACGAAGCGGCGGCAACCGAACTGGGTATCGTTCTCGCCGGCACCGGTGGCGCGGGTGAGGGGCCCACCGAGCTCACTTGGGGATTGATCATCAGCATTATGCGTCAGATTCCTCAAGAGGACCAGCGGACCCGCCAGGGTCAATGGGGCACTACCCTGGGCGTAGGGCTAAAGGGCAAGAACCTGGGCCTTATCGGTCTCGGACACATCGGATCCCTTGTGGGCCGGGTGGGCAACGCCTTCGACATGAACGTGATCGCATGGAGTCAGAACCTGACAGCAGAGCGGGCGGCCGAGTGCCAAGCAACCCTGGTAGACAAAGACACTCTATTCCGTGAGGCCGACATCGTGTCGGTCCACCTGCGGCTCAGCGACCGCACCCGGGGCCTGGTCGGGGCCAGGGAGCTGGGTTTGATGAAACCCACGTCCTACTTCATCAACATCTCTCGGGGACCCATCGTCGATGAGGCTGCGTTAGTCGACGCGCTGCAACGCAAGGCCATCGCCGGAGCCGGTCTGGACACCCTGGACGTGGAGCCCCTGCCCAAGGACCACCCATTGTTGAAGCTGTCCAACACGGTGATCACACCTCACGTGGGCTACGTAACCGAGGAAGCATACCGGGCGTTCTACGGGGGCGTGGTAGAGGATATTCGCGCTTTCTCCAGCGGCGAAGCCGTCCGGGTTATCAACCCCGAGGTGCTGGAATCGCCCCAGCTTCGGGGGCCGGTCTAGATCAGGACAACGCCTGGCTCTTGATTTGTTCCAGCCACCACCAGAGCCGATGCCAGACCAACCGCCTCTCCCCATCGGTCAGCGGCCGCCCCAGCTCCTGTCGACAAGCGGCCACGCCCTTGCCAGCCAGGTGGCCCCAGCAACCCGGCTCTTCCCGCATCCAGCCCACTACCTTTTCCTGATTGTCCCGGATGATCCCGCCCAACATTTCGTCCAAGGCCGCAGCCTCTAGGGATTTTTCTTCCATGCTTTGGTCCTTCACATCGCTCATTAACGCCACGGGCGTTAAGAACTCATAGAGTCACGGATAGCATGATAATGCCGCGATAAATAGTTGTCAGAAATGGAGGATTTGGGGAGCCAACAAGGTGGTAGGACGATCGTGGCTAGGGCAGCCGGAACGGAGCCTTCATGACCCGGACCGAATAGGCGGTCTGGACGGGACCGGAACGGGTCAGCCGCCGCCGACGGGCCGAACAATCTCCAGAACGTCCCCATCCTGTAATTTCACCTGGGGGAACTCCTCTTTCTTGAGGACCTCACCATTGTATCCAACGGCCACATGCTGCATGTTCACACCGAAGGATTCCAGGTAGGTCGCCAAGTCGACGCTTTCGTCCAGCGACCTGGGTTTGCCGTTCACCTTCAGATTAATCATCCCACTCGGGAACCTCCACTAGTTTCCCCCTGCATGACGGGTGAACCACCCGGCCAAGCTTGCAACATCGCTTGTTTCAATCGGCGGGCTGCTGCTTCCGGGTCCGCCGCGTCCAGAATGCTGGTGATCACGGCGATGCCCGCCGCGCCGGCCGCCAGCACGTCGACCAAATTTCCTTCGTTGATGCCACCTATTCCGATGAGCGGCAGGTTACACCGCCGGGAGATCTGGCGCACCAACTCGGGTCCTGCTGGAGTGGCGCCGGGGTGGGAGCGGGTCGAATATATAGTGCCCACAACGAGAAAGTCGGCGCCTTGGGTCATTGCCTCACCGGCTCCAGCCACGGAGTGTACCGACCTACCTATGAGGAACTCCTCACCAAGGATGTCCCTGGCGGTGGCGGTGGGCAGGGCCTCTTCGCCTAACTGAACGCCGGATGCGCCCGCGGCCATGGCAACATCGACTCTCTCGTTGATCAATAAGAGAGCACGCCCGGCCACGGCAGCCTTAATCTCTCCGGCCAACTCCAGCAGGGAACCACCGGGCAGATCTTTCTCACGTAACTGAACCATATCGACGCCACCGGCTACGGCGGCGGCAACCCGGTGGACCAAGGTTTCTGGGTCGCCCAACGTTCGGTCGGTGACCAGACATAGACAAGGCTGGGAAACCGGTCCTGGCATCAGGATTGGTTTAGGCCTGTACCGGTTGGGGCACGTCGGTTGCCGGGCTACTGGGGATGGCATTAACCCGAGTGGCTATCCGGCCCGCCAGGTATGCCTTCCGGCCTGCGTCCACCCCGTTCTTGAACGCCTCAGCCATCAACGCGGGATTCTCAGCTTGTGCAATGGCGGTGTTAACCAATACAGCGCCTGCTCCCAACTCCATGGCGTGGGAGGCGTCCGAAGGCACCGCTAGTCCGGCGTCCACCACGACCGGCACTTTAACCTGTTCAAGGATGATCTTCACTTCTTCGGTGGTGTGGATCCCCTGGCCAGAGCCGATGGCCGAACCAAGGGGCATCACCGTGGCGCAGCCCACCTCTTCAAGCCTCATGGCCAGGGTCGGGTCGGCGTGGATGTAGGGCAACACCACAAAACCTTCCTCAACCAACTGACGAGCTGCTTCTAGGGTGGCCGCGCCGTCTGGGAACAGGTATTTGGCGTCGGGAATCACTTCCAGCTTAACGAAGTCGGTTCGGCCCACTTCCCGGCCCAGCCGGGCGATGAACAAAGCCTCTTCAACGGTGGCGCAACCGGCCGTGTTGGGGAGGATCTGGTACTTGTTCCAGTCGATATAGTCCAGAATGGTCTTTTTAGTAGGGTCGTCCAGGTCCAAGCGCCGGATGGCTACCGTAATCATCTCCGTTCCCGAGGCTTCAACGGCTGCGACCATATCTTCCATCGTACGGTATCGTCCGGTCCCCAAGATGAGCCGCGATTTAAAGTGTTTTCCGGCAATTACTAGATCGTCTGACATCGCTAATGTGTCCCCCGTTTTATATCAGCCAAGTGAACCCCAGATGAACCTGTCGATAAATCCCTTAATAAAACAGACCGCCAGGTAGGGACCTGGCGGTCGTCGCTTCAATCAACATTATCGTCCAATCCCTACACCGGCATTATCCGGGTCAGGTACAGACGGTCGGCGACGATCCTTGGTCACCCTCTCAGCCTGGCTTACCCAAGCTCCCGCAAAAACGGTCCGTATGTCCTTGGTACAAGCCTAGCTTATCATTCCGGTCAATGTGAGTCAACGTAATATACACTCGGTCCCCGTCCACCTTGGCCAGCCGCTGGACACGCCGCCGGAGGCTTGCTGGTAGGGCGCCGAGGCATGCAACGGGGTCAGAGTTGGAACTCTCGCAATGATGGCGAAACGGTCAGTCGGGCCCCGGTGAGCTCCTGGACCTCTTCGGCCGTCCAACCCGGAGCCACTTCTTCCAGAACCAGTCCCTCGGTAGTGCGGCGGATCACCGCCAGATCAGTCACTATCAAGGACACGCACTCTTTGCCGGTTAGCGGCAGATCGCACACCTGGACGATCTTGGGATGATTTTCACGGTCGGTATGCTCCATGGCGACGATGACGTCCTTGGCCCCGGCGGCCAGATCCATCGCCCCTCCCACGTTGCCGACACCCCGTTGGGGCAGCATCCAATTGGCTATATCGCCTTTGGCCGACACTTGGTGGGCGCCCAGCACGGTAACGTCGACATGCCCTCCTCGAATCATGGCGAACCCATCGGCGGAGTTGAAGAAAGCCATACCCGGTACGGGCTTCACGAACTGGCCTCCCGCGTTGATCAAGTCGATGTCCTCTTCCCCCTCATCCGCCAGCGGCCCGCAGTTCAACACGCCGCTTTCGCTGTGGTAGAAGACCGTTCTACCTTCGGGCACGAAACTGGACACCAAGGTCGGTATGCCGATGCCCAAGTTGACGTAGCCGCCGTCGGGCAACTCTTGAGCCACCCGCATGGCGATGATTTCCCGGTCTAAACGAGGTTTATCGTTTTCATGAGTCATGGAACTCTTCTCCTACCGCCTCGCATCGGATCAGATTTAGGCGAATCACCCCTACTCATAGCCCAGAAAATCCGGGGGGCGCAGCACGATTCGGTCTATGTAAACACCTGGAGTGACTATCTCTTCCGGATCAAGTTCCCCTGGCTCCACCACCTGGTCTACTTCAATGATCGTGATCCGGGCCGCCGGCGCCATGACGGAGTTAAAGTTGCGGGAGGTCCCCTTGTAAACCACGTTCCCCAAGGTGTCGGCCTTGTACCCACGGATCAAGCAGAAGTCCGCCCGCAAAGCCTCTTCCAGGACGTATTCTTTTCCATCGAAGACGCGGGTTTCTTTCCCGTCAGCTAGCTGGGTCCCGGCCGCGGTGGGAGTATAGAAGGCAGCGACACCGGCCGCGCCCGCTCGAATGCGCTCCGCCAGCGTTCCCTGGGGCACGACTTCCACTTCAACTTCCCCACGCTGCAAGGCCAGTTCAAATGAACTGGGACGAGAGGGAGAGGGCGACACCGGAAAGGACGCCACGGCTTTCTTGATCTGGTGGTTATCGACCAAGATGCTGTGGTCTATGGCCAGCCGGCCCGGCGGTGTTCCGAATCCAATCACCCGGGCCACGCCCGCCGTGTTGGAGATTAACGTGAGACCGCCGACTCCATGATCTCGCAAGGCTACCATCAGATAGTTGGGCATGCCGCCGGGACCAGCGAACCCGTCGATCATGATCGTCGCGCCTTGGGGCAGATCATGAATCGCGGCAAGCCCGCTGGAATATACCTTGTTGGACGGTTCAGCAACCACCGGTTCAAAGGACATCTCGCGCAAGTTAGACGCCAAGATTAACGGCGCGCCGGTGATGGCCGCAACGTCGCCGGCCTGCCAGCCGGGAGCCACTTCTTCCAGCACCAAACCTTCCTCACCCACCCTTAAAACCGCCACATCGGTGATGATTATGTCAACACACCCGGCCCCGTCAATTGGTAGGGTGCACTGACTGACGATATTGGGACTTCCGTCCGCTCTGGTGTGGGCCATGATTGCGATCACCCGGCCGGGGCCGTTGGCCAGGTCCCAGGCCCATCCCGGCGAGAATAGACCCGGCGTGGCCGCGGTGGTCCAGTGGCTGAAATCTCCCTGAGCGGACACCTGCGCCGGTTGAAGTACCACGGCCCCGGCGTGGCCGCCGCGGACCAACGCAGCCACGTCAATGGTGCTTAACATAGATCCGCCGGGGATCAAGTCGACGCCCTGACCGCCGGAATCCACAACGGTCGGCCCCTGGCCCGCCGTGGCCGCCGTGGCTTGATATCCCAGGCCTCCGCCCTCGGATAGGAACAGTATCTGGGAACCCGAAGGCACCTGGCCTGGCACCAGGCCAGGTAATCCCGAACCCAAAGCCACGGCACTGCCGGGCCTCAGCTCTTGGAAAACCCGCTGGGCCATCTGTTGATTGTCGAGTCTTGACGGGGTAACCATGTAATTTACATCCAGGTTCCAATCATGGCGGTCATTACCTCGGATATGGCCTCAAATTCGAAATCCCTTTGAACCGACTGTGCTGTTCTTCGACAGGCTCAGGACGAACGGGTCGAGAGTCTATTGCGTTCGTGGTGAGCTTGTCGAACCACCCCCACAGCATCGGAGCCCTTTCCGTTCGTGGTGAGCTTGTCGAACCACCCCTGCAACCTCAGCTAATCCGCCTGCACCACCCGGTTAACGAAGATTCCGGGGGTAATCACTGCTTCAGGGTCAATACCGCCCGGCTCGTGGACCAGGGACACTTCGGCGATGCTGACGCGTCCCGCCATGGCCATCACTGGGTTCCAATTCCGCTGGGAGCCCCGGTAGATCAGATTGCCAAGGGTGTCGGCTTCTTCGGCCCGCAGCAGGGCGAAATCAGCCTTAATGGCGCTTTCGAAAACGAAATCTCGGTCCCCGAACCTTCGGACCTCCTTGCCTTCTAGGAAACGGCCGATCGGTGCGGCGGGTAGGAAGACGCCGGCAAGACCCGCTCCCCCGGCCCGCAGCTGTTCGGCAAGGACACCCGGTGGGACCGTTTCAACATCCAGCTCCCCAGATTGCCAAAAGGCCGCCACGGGTCCGCCGGAGCCGGCGTAAAAGCCCAAGGGGGCAATCAGTTTACGCACTTGACCGTTGGCTACCAGGTCGGCCACGTCCATAATTTCAGGTGATTGGGGCCAGGCGCCTTGGCAGATGCAGGTGAGGTCTTTCGCCCCATTGGCCAGCAGGGCGCGCAACAGCCCCTCCGGCCGTCCCAGACCGGCAAACCCTCCGATCAGCACCGTTGCTCCTTGCGCGATATCAGCCAAGGCAGCCTCCGGCGAAGGGTAGACTATTCCCTTGGCGACGGTCGAGCCGGAGTTCTCTCTGGGATCGTTCATCTACTACCTAGACATCGATTGGCCCGGACATTAAACGACCGCCCCGATGACTCGGGGCGGTCGTTTAAGTACCTACTGAATGGGTCCGCCGGTTAGTAGTCCATCGGCGGCATTGCCGGAGCGGCGGCTTTGTCCTGGGGGATCTCGGTGATCATTGACTCGGTGGTGAGCACCATGCCCGCAACGCTGGCCGCGTTTTGCAGGGCCGAGCGAGTCACCTTGGCCGGATCAACGATTCCGCGTTCCAGCATGGGACCGTATTCCCCAACATCGGCGTCGTAGCCGTAGTCGTCGGCCTGCTGCTTGACTTCGTTAAGGACCACCGCGCCTTCAAAGCCGGCGTTCTCAACGATCAGCTTGAGGGGCTGTTCCAATGAACGTCGGATGATGTCCACACCCACCTTCTCGTCGGTGGACAGGTCCCCGGTGTTGTCCAAAGCCCGCTGGGCCCGGACCAATGCAACGCCGCCCCCGGCGACGATACCTTCTTCAACCGCGGACCGCGTGGCGGACAAAGCATCCTCCACCCGAGCCTTGCGCTCTTTCAGTTCGATCTCGGTAGCGGCGCCCACTTTGATGACGGCCACACCGCCGGAAAGCTTAGCCATGCGCTCCTGCAGTTTTTCCCGGTCGAATTCTGAGGTTGTATCTTCGATCTGAGTCTTGATCTGGCCGATGCGGGCCTGGATGGCTTCTTCGGAGCCTTTACCTTCCACGATGGTGGTCTCGTCCTTGGTAGCCGAAACTCGCCGGGCCTGTCCGAAGTCTTCCAACTCGGCGCTGTCCAACTTCCGTCCGGTTTCCTCGCTGATCACCGTGCCACCGGTAAGGATGGCGATGTCTTCAAGCATGGCCTTGCGGCGGTCGCCGAAGCCGGGGGCCTTTATCGCTAGGATGTTTAGGGTGCCCCGCAGCTTGTTAACCACCAGGGTAGCCAGGGCCTCGCCGTCGACGTCTTCTCCGACGATGACAACGTTTTTCCTGCCTACCTGAAGCAGCTTCTCCAGAGCGGGCAACATCTCCGCGACGGCGGACACCTTTTTATCGGTGATAAGAATCGTTGCGTCTTCGATCACCGACTCCATGCGGTCAGCGTTGGTGATGAAGTAGGGGGATATGTAACCCCGGTCGATCTGCATGCCTTCGACGTACTCGATCTCGTCGGACAAACCTTTGGACTCTTCGACGGTTATCACGCCATCTTTGCCGACCTTTTCCATGGCTTCGGCAATCGTCTCACCGATGGCCTCTTCATGGGCGGAGAGGCTCGCAACTTGGGCGATGCGCTCCCGAGTTTCCACCGGCTGAGACATCTTGCCCAGCTCTTCCACTATCGAGGCGACGGCCTTGTCGATTCCCCGTTTGATAGCCATGGGATTGCTGCCGGCGGTGACATTCTTGAATCCATCGTTGATGATGGCTTGCGCCAGCACCACCGAGGTAGTCGTGCCGTCACCGGCGGCGTCGTTGGTCTTGGTAGCAGCCTCTTTGATCAGTTGAGCACCCATGTTCTCGAAAGCGTCGGGTAACTCAATCTCTTTGGCGATAGTCACGCCGTCACTACAGACCTGGGGCGGGCCAAAGGACTTGTCCAACACCACGTTGCGTCCCTTGGGACCCAGGGTTACCTTAACCGCGGCGGCTAGGCTATCGATCCCAGTCCGGAGGGACTTACGAGCCTCTTCCGAATAAGAAATCTTTTTTGCGGGCATCCTTTCTCACCATCCTTAATACGCATAAACCCGGAAACTAGAAGCGGCCCGAAGGTCCGCTGGGTTGATTAACCGATCTTGGCCAGAATGTCGCTCTCACGAAGAATCAGGAACTCTTCGTCGCCGTCCTTATACTCGGTCCCGGCGAACTTGGAGTAGATCACCCGATCGCCCGTGGACAGCTCCATGGCGATGCGGCTTCCGTCATCGCTAACGCGTCCCGGCCCTACCGCTACTACCTCTCCCTCCTGGGGTTTTTCCTTGGCAGTGTCCGGTAGAAATATTCCACCTTTGGTCGTTGATTCTTGCTCGATGGGCTTGACGACTACTCGCTCGCCCAGTGGCACAAAGTTTGCCACGTTTACCTCCTTGTCCTTTACCTTTTCAAACTCGGGTCTCTGCCCGTTAGACGCACCTTTAGCACTCAAGGTGCTAGAGTGATAAGTTATGGTAAATGAGCTACTGACCCTTGTCAAGAGACGGTGCGGGCCATACTATTTAGCTGCCGGACCGGCGGTGCAAGCCGGTATCCCGCACCCCCAAAAAAGTGCGGGAAATGGCCCTGGGAAGTACGCGATTCCATACCGTTCCATACATCACCAACAGGATGGCCCGATAGCCACCGTAACCCTTTCGCGGCCACAACTCTCCAATCGAGTCAGCCTCGAGATGGCAACCGAGCTGCGCGAAGTTTGCCAGGCGATACAGGCGGATGAGAACATTCGCTTGGTGATTCTCACCGGTGAGGGAGACCAGTTCTCAGTGGGCCGGGAGTCGTTGCCGGAAGATCTGTCCGGCAGTCCCGCAAGCGCTAGCCTGGATTGGCTGAAGGGAATCCAAGCCGCTTCGGCCATCGCGGCCATCCAGGTGCCGGTAATCGTCGCGGTCAATGGCGACGCCGTGGACCATGGCTTGGAGTTGGCCATCGCCGGGGACATCAGGGTTGCCTCGTCAAGTTCCAAGTTTGGCTTGACGGACCTGGCCGCCGGCGCCTTCCCTTGGGACGGCGCCACCCAACGGCTGCCCCGCTTGGTGGGCCCAGCTTGGGCTCGGGATATGATTCTCACGTCCCGCATCATCGACGCCACCGAGGCATTAGCCATTGGCCTGGTTAATCGGGTCGTGGACAGCGGTCGACTGATCGAAGAGACACGAATTCTGGCCGAGAGTATCCTGTCAGGGGGCGCCATCGCCGCGCGCTATGCCAAGGAAGCAGTTAATCAGGGAGCGGACCTGACGCTAGATCAGGGCCTTCGTCTGGAGGCCGACCTGAACGTGCTGCTCCAAAGCACCGCCGACCGCGCCGAAGGTATCAAGTCATTCTTGGAGCGGCGACCTCCCCGGTACACGGGAACGTAAAATGTCAGCTATCAGCCGTCAGATTTCAGGCAGAAACTTTCCGGAAAGGAGTCTAGCTGGGTGAAAGTAAAACTGGACCTGCACACCCACGTATGGGAGGCATTCAACTTTCAACCGCCGTCTTTGAGCATCGCGGAGAAAGTCGTGGCCCAGATCAAGTCTCAGGGTATCGACGGGATCGCCATCACCGACCACCACAATAAAGAGTGGTCCATGGAGTTTCGGGAGCTGGTGGATAAACACTTTCCCGGAGAGGTCATAATTATCCCCGGTTGGGAGATTGAGATACGTCCACCCCAAAACCCCTTCGATGAGTACCAAGTCAGCGAGTTATTCCTCGACAACGGTGGGGTTTTCCGGATCTACTGCCATCCGGGATACTACTCGCCCAACATCATCATCGAAGAGAATGTGCACGGCATAGAGATTGACAACTACATCCACAATTGGCACATCCGCAAACCCCAAGTGGCGGAGATCGCCAAGGCCCACGACCTTCTGTTGGTGGAGGTCAGCGACGCCCACAATCTTGAGAACATCGGTCTCCGGCACACCGAGGTCGACCTGGACGAACTCTATCGCCGGGCTTCCCCGGCCGGGACACAAGGTTAAGGACGGCATGCCCGGTTTCGACACATTACTTTTCGACAAGACGGACGGCGTGGCCCGCATCAGCCTGAACCGTCCGGGCGTTCTGAACGCCTACAACATGCAGATGCGGGACGATTTTTCCGAAGTTCTTTCAGCGGTGCAAGACGACCCAGACATAGGCGCCGTGCTGATCACCGGAGAGGGCAGAGCCTTCTGCGCCGGAGCCGACCTGACCGAGTTCGGCACGGCTCCGTCCCAAGAGGTGGCCCGCCGCGTGCGCTGGCAACGGGACGTTTGGGGACAGTTCCTAAGTCTGCCCAAGCCGATAGTCATTGCGGTTCACGGTTATTGCATCGGCTCTGGACTGGAGATCGCCTTGTTGGGTGACTTGCGCCTAGCCGCCCAGGGGACTATCTTTGCTCTGCCTGAGGTGCAACTGGGGATGATTCCAGCGGCGGGAGGCAGCCAAACCTTGCCCAGAAACACCCGGCAAAGTGGAGCGATGGACATCCTGCTCACCGGCCGGAGATTCGACGCGGCGGAAGCATTGGCCATGGGCCTTGTGACCCGTCTGGTGGCTCCGGAAAACCTGCTGGAAGAGTCGATGGATGCAGCCCGCCGTCTGGCCGAGTTGCACCCCGATACCGTCGCCGCCGCCAAATCCACTTTGAGATTGGGCCAGGACTTACCGCTGGCCGAGGCTTTAGATATGGAAACTAGACTGGCCGGCGGTATTTTGAGATAGCGTTTCTCAGGCCAGTAGCAGATATAAACCCGTCGTCGAAAAAAGAAGATTGAACAAGCAAGATTGAAGACCGCCCAGGAGAGATTTTAATGAATACCTCAGAATTTTTGATGATTTCCGCCGCCATCGTCCCGGATCGCCCAGTCATGTACTTCGACGGCGAAGCCACCACCTTCGCCGAATTTCAGGAGAAGGTAAATAAACTGGCCAACGCCTTGTCTGACCGGGGCGTGGCCGCCGGCGACCGGGTAGCCATGATGCAGGTCAACACGCCACATTGCATCGAACTCTACTTCGCCGCCGCCCAACTGGACGCTATCTACGTTCCCATCAACTTTCGGGCCAAGTCCGAGGAGTTGAAAATAATGCTGGATATCGCCCAGCCCAGCATGCTGTTCATCGGAGAGCGATACCTGCCATTGATCTCGTCCCACGAAGGGATGCCCGCCGATCGGGTAGTGGTATTGGACGGGCCGGCCACAGATGGAAGGATCAGCTATGACGATCTGGTTGCCGGCGCCATGGCCGATCAACTTCACTTCCCGGAGTCGGACGATGATGACACCACGGTAATCATGTTCACCGCCGGCACCACCGGAGTGCCTAAGGGCGTGATGCTGAGCCACGAAAGCTTCTCCGGGCTGCTGTTGTCCACGGTCAACCCGGCCGACCCGGATGTTGAAGAGACCAATCTGGTGACCGTCCCTCTTTACCATATCGCCGGTCTTCAAGCCTCCCTGGCGGCGATCTACGGCGGCCGAACCATGTTGATAATGCGCCAGTTTGAAGCCGAAGAGTGGATGAGCTTGGTCCAGATCCACCGCGCCGACCGCGCCATGCTGGTACCCACCATGTTGAAGCACGTCATGGAACACCCCAAGTTTGGGGACTTCGATCTTTCCTCCCTGGACGTCATCACCTACGGCGCGGCCCCCATGCCCATGGAGGTCATAAGGGACGCCATCAATAAATTCCCCGGAGCCCGGTTTATCAATGCCTTCGGCCAGACCGAGACGGCCTCAACCATCACCATGCTGCCCCCGGAAGACCACGTACTGGAGGGGACGCAGGAAGAGATCGATAAGAAAATCCGCCGGCTGACCTCTATAGGCAAGCCTTTGGAAGACGTGGAAGTACAGATAGTCGACGAGGAAGGCAACACCGTCGCCTCGGGAGAGGTAGGCGAGATCGTGGCCCGAAGTTCGCGGATGATGCGTGGCTACTGGCAGCAAGAGGCCGCCACCCAAGAAGTCCTCCGCTCCGGTTGGATCTACACCGGTGACCTGGGTTACCAGGATGAGGACGACTACATCTACCTGTCGGGCCGGGCCAAGGACTTCATAAAGAGGGGCGGGGAAATGGTTTCTCCGGAAGAGGTGGAGCAAGTCCTCATGTCCCACCCCAACGTGGACGACGCGGCGGTCATCGGCATACCTGACGTGGAGTGGGGCGAGGAAGTCCGCGCCGTGGTAGTCGGACGGGAAGGCGGTGTGGACGAAGACGAGCTGATCCAATACTGCAACGAGCGTCTATCCAGCTTCAAACGCCCCCGGTCGGTGGTATTCATCGACGAATTGCCGCGAAACGTCATGGGCAAAGTGCTCAAGCGGGACCTGCGGGAACAATACGGCTAGGCCTAAATTAGCCACAGAAACACAGAGAGGACGGAGATAAAATTTAATTAATTTCCGTGTTCTCTGTGTCTCTGTGGCAATCCTGCCGGGAGATAATCAAGGATGAAGATTGGGGTTATGGGAACCGGAGGAGTGGGCGGTTATTTTGGCGGGCTTTTGGCCCGGGATGGGCATGACGTTACCTTTGTAGCCCGCGGCGCCCACTTGGCGGCGATTCAGCAGCATGGCTTGAAGGTCGACAGCACCAATGACGGCTCCTTCACCGCCCCGGGCAACGCCGTGGAAGACACCTCCGAGGCCGGACCTCAAGACCTGGTGCTTTTCAACGTCAAGATGTTTCAAAACGCCCCGGCCATCGAGGCCACTAAGGCGCTGGTAGGGCCCGATACCGTTGTTCTCACCCAACAGAACGGCGTCGACAACGGCGATCAGTTGGCCGCGGCCCTGGGCGCGGATCACGTGATGATTGGCTCGGCATTCATGGAAGGACGGATCGTTGAGCCGGGGGTTGTTTCCCAAGGGGGTCCCGGCACTACAAACTTCGGGGAGATGCAACCGGGGATCACCGAACGAGGCAGGAACCTCCTGGAGGTATTCCAGCACGCCGGCTGGAGGGTGGAGCTTCAGGAAAACATGCCGGGGATGCTTTGGATGAAGTTCGCCGCCATCGCCGGACCGGCGGCCGTCAACGCCGCCACCAACTCCGTTTATGAAGAGATGCGGACCCTTCCCGAGACCAGAGCGCTTATCATAGCGGCGATGGAAGAAACTCTATCCGTTGGCAAAGCCAGCGGAGCCCCCATAATCGATGGCACCCTAGAACGGGCCATCAACGCCATGGATAACTTCCCCGCTCAAGGACGAGCCTCCCTAGCCAAAGACTTCTCCGAGGGCCGATTGGTGGAGTTGGAAGGCATAACCGGCACCCTGGTTCGCCTAGGCCGGGAAACCAACACACCCACCCCAGTAAACAACGCCCTCTACGCCATCCTCAAGCCCTGGGCAATGAGGATTGAGGCATCGATCTAACGCCAAAACGCCTCGTACTGTTTAGGAACTTCACGCAACGACCGATTGGTCTTATGCTACGGCGATTCTGAAACTAACAATGCTTTATGTAAACCACCGGCATGTACGAAAGCGTGCCGGCAGAAACCGCATCCATCCGAGATTACAAGTGGAGGGATACTCATGCCCCGATTAACGCCAATCACCAAGCGAGAGCAAGTAGGCGAAGACGGTTTGGCAGCGTTTGACGCTATTATCAAGTCCAGAGGCGCCATCAACGCTCCTCAGTCCATGCACATGTACGTTCCAGAGATCGCTCGATGTTCAAATGACCTCAGCGACTCTTTACGATACCGGTCTCATCTTTCCGATCATGACACCGAACTCGCGATCATTACCGCCGCACGCGAAATGGACTGCGATTATGTATGGTCGGGTCACTCTCAAGCTGCATTGAAAGCAGGTGTCAGACCGGAAGCGGTAGATATTGTCGCAAACTTTGGAAGCCTGGATGGTCTAACCGAGAATGAAGTGGTGATCGTTCGCTTCGGTAGAGAGGTGGTTGGCGATCACAAGCTTTCTCAAGAGGCATTTGACGCGGCAGTGAACCAGTTCGGTGAAGCTAATACCATCGTCCTGGGGGCTCTCATCGGCCACTATACGATGATGAGTTGCACATTGATATCGACGGACACACAGCCAGCCGAAGGCGCACCCGTCTTACCCAAACGCCCGTAGGCGCACCTGCGATCTCACACGACCTGTTCATATCGGATTGAAGCTGACCGTTCGGGGACCACTAACTGACCTCGGCTCCGGAAGGTTAGCGCGACCCCTAAACCGCCGAACCCCCGTCCTTGGCCTGGCTGAGAATCCGGCGGATGTTTTGGGAGTTGAAGAACTCTTCTTTCGGGACCGAACCGGTCAGCACACCCATGAAGAGGTCGGTGTCCGGTTGGTTGCCTTGGAGGGCGGCCCGTAGCTCCATAGAGCGGGGATGATGCTGGTCATATTCCGCGGCCCTCAGGATTGTCTCATAAAGGGGCATGGCTGATTCGTTTCGTCGGCGCTCGCATTCCCCCAGCGCTCCCTCAAGAGCCGCCCGGCCGGACATGCCGTCATCGATAGCCTCGGAGAGAAGCTGGGCATCCCGGAAAGCGTCGCTTATCCCAAAGGCCGTGATGGGGTCCTTGTTATAGCCGGCATCGCCGACCAGCGCCCAGCCCTGACCGTAGGGCTTTCGAAAGAAGTTCGGTAGATCGGCGGTGCCGTAGAACCGTTCTTCCCGGTGTCCCTCCCGCACCCGCTCGGCCAAACCGGGAACCAGATCAATGGTTTCCATATAGTTCTTTTCGATGTCCACCCGGATGGCGTGGAACTGGTCACGGGGCCAAGCCATCACGATCAAAGTTAAGCCGTCATTCGTGGGTGTAAACGCCGGAGTAGTAATGTCCCACAAGGGTGGTGGAAACGGCCGATGAGGGCGGTTGAAAAGTGTACCACCCAAAGCCTTCACTTAAGAGCATTGATGAATGCTTTGAGAGAAGGCGGGAGGGATGTACAGAGTGGAGTTATACGGTCGGATTCGCAGGGCCTGCCACGTAGAGGGGATGAGCATCCGTGAGGCGGCCAGGCTGTTCGGGTTGCATCGAGACACGGTGCGCAAGATGCTCAGGTACTCGGTAGCACCAGGGTACCAACGGCGCGGGTTACCACGCCGGCCCAAGCTGGACCCGTTCAAGGGGGTGATCGACCAGATCCTCCAAGACGACCTGGGGGTTTCGAAGAAGCAGCGACACACAGCCAAGCGGATATACGAGCGTTTGCGAGATGAGCACTCGTTCCCTGGCAAGTACACGATCGTGAAGGACTACGTGCAGCAGCGGCGGCTGAGGATGCGGGAGATGTTCGTGCCGCTGTCGCATCCACCGGGCCATGGCCAGGCAGACTTCGGCGAGGCACTGGTGGTGATAGGGGGAGTGAAGCGCAAAGCCCACTTCCTGGCGGTTGATCTGCCCCACAGCGATGCCTGCTTTGTGAAGGCCTATCCAGCGGAGACCACCGAAGCCTTTTGCGACGGTCACAACGCCGCCTTTGCTTTCTTCAGCGGAGTGCCCCAGAGCATGCTCTACGACAACACCACGATTGCGGTAGCCCGCATCCTTGGAGACGGCCGTCGTCAGCGCACCCGGGCCTTCGCCGAGCTACAGTCGCACTACCTGTTCGAGGACCGCTTTGGCCGTCCGGGGAAGGGGAACGACAAGGGGAAGGTGGAAGGCCTTGTCGGTTATGCCCGCCGGAACTTCTTTACCCCCATTCCCTCCTTCGATAGTTTCGATGCCCTCAACGTCTATCTCGAAGAGCAATGCCACAAGCGACGTGGTGATCGCCTGCGTGGACACAAGGAGACGATTGGAGAACGGCTGGAGCGAGACCGGCAGGTTCTACTGGCTCTCCCCCAGGTTCCCTACGACGCCTGCGACAAGCACGCGACCCGGGTCAGTTCTCTGTCACTGGTCAGGTACCGGACCAACGACTACTCTGTGCCGGTGGCCTACGGTCATCGGGACGTGCTGGTCCGTGGCTATGTACACGAGGTAGTGATCAGCTGCGGGTCGGAGGTCATCGCCCGTCACCTCAGGTCCTATGAGCGAGATGACTTCGTCTTCGACCCTCTGCACTACCTCCCGTTACTGGAGCAGAAGACGGGGGCTCTCGACCAGGCGGCGCCACTTGTTGGGTGGGAGTTGCCCGAGGAGTTCGCCGTACTGCGGCGGTTGCTGGAGTCCCGGATGGGCAAGCGAGGAAAGCGCGAGTTCGTCCAGGTGCTGAGACTGATGGAGAACTTCCGGAAGCAAGAGGTCCACAGCGCCGTAAGAGATGCCCTTCGACTCGGGGCGGTGAGC